>ENA-OUQF01000012-OUQF01000012.1-human-gut-metagenome-genome-assembly--contig:-NODE-12-length-226792-cov-18.626532_pt1 | contig 226792 bp, 226 predicted proteins | sample MGYA00237947_ERZ548826 | MGnify/ENA primary metagenome ERZ548826 (study PRJEB26490, sample SAMN05194701) | human gut metagenome | biome: terrestrial biome; feature: human-associated habitat... | reverse complement strand
TATTGTTAAGAACGCTGACGATCAGTTCGTCAAACATTTCCGCCGCGCGGCGGATCACATCCAGATGCCCATAGGTAACAGGGTCAAAGCTTCCGGGATAAACGGCTCTCTTCATAACGGCAACTCCATCCTTTTATCATGCTTTTTGCAAAAACACATGCTTGTTGGTCTTGTATTTCTTCTCTTTTACAATGGTATACCCCAGCTCCTCCGCAAAGGAAAAGTCTTTTTTTAACTCCGCCTCCACGATGATGAGCGTCTCCTCCGTCACATAGCGGTAGCCCGCAAGCACGGCGAGCACCTGCTTTTCCAGACCGCTGTCGTAAGGGGGATCCATGAACACAAGATCCACTTCCTTTTCAAGAATGCTGCCAAGGGCGCTGACCGCATCCTGCTTCAGCACCACCGCTCTGTCCGCAAAGCGGGTAAATTGCAGATTTTCCTGAATGCAGTTGATTGCCGCCTGCGCATTCTCGGCAAAATACGCCTTCTTCGCGCCCCTGCTGAGTGCCTCTATGCCGATGGCGCCGCTGCCGGCGAACAAGTCAACAAACACGCTGCCCTGAGTATAGGGCTGCAGCATATTGAACAATGTTTCCTTGATCCTGTCCGTGGTGGGACGGGTGTCCAGCCCCTGCGGACATTTTAAGGGAAGGCTTCTCGCCGTTCCTGCAATCACTCTCATGTTTTTCTCCGTTCCGCTCTATGCCCGTACCTTTGTTCCCTTGGTATCCCGCTTGCCGGGCTTTAGGCTGTTTAATATCAGATTCTTATTCTTGTATTTGATGGAGGTTTCCACCGCGTTCTGGGTGTAATACACCGACTCAATGAAATCTCCTGCGCCGAGCTTCATCGCCCGCACACCCACGGCTCCCTTCTTTTTCTCCGGGATCTCCTCGATGGGAAAACGCAGGAAGAAGCCGTCCTTCGACTGCAATACGATATTGCGCTGTTCCTTGATAACGGTCACGCTCACAACCTCGTCATTGTCGTTTAACTTGGTTGCCGCCACAAGGCGCTTGCTCACATCAAACTCGCCGCCGTCGACCACCTTGGTCATGGCGGTTTTCGTCACAAAGATCATGCGGTACAGATTTAGCTCCGTCTGGCTGGTCACGCAGAGAATCTGCTCCTTGTCGGCACTGTAATTGCTCACGTTGTCCACGGGAATCCCCTTGTCACGGAACTTTCCGAACGGGATGTCGGAGACCTTGATGGTGTGAAGCTGTCCGATATTGGTGAACAGACACACCTTTCCGGTGTTTTTGCAGCGCACAATATACTTATTTTCTGCATCCGCCGCTTCTTTATTCCTCTCGTAGGTAGCGGTGTCCACGGTCTTTGCGTAACCAAACCGGTCCATGAGGAATACGACCTCCATCTCCTCCACCTTCTTTTCCTCGTAGACCGCTTCCTCCGCATTGGTGATGACGGTCTTCCGGGGAACGGCGTAGGCGCGCTTGATATCGTCCAGCTCGTTCATAATGACCTGTGCCATGGAGTCCCTTCTGGCGAGGATATCCTCATAGCGGTAAATATTTGCCATGGTCTCCTCATGCTCGTTGATCAGTGCCTCGATCTCCAGACCGATCAGCTTATAGAGACGCATCTCCAATATGGCGTTTGCCTGCTTCTCAGAAAACTGGAGCTGCGCCGCCATGATCTTGGATTCCTTTGACTTAAACCGGATTCCTTCCGTCTTACCCTCCACCAGACATGCCTTCGCCATGCTGCGATCCTTGGAACCGCGCAGAATCTCGATGATCAGATCGATCACATTGCACGCCTTGATGAGACCTTCCTGAATCTCGCGGCGCTCGGTCTCCTTTTCCAAAAGCGTGGTATACTTTCTGGTGGCAACCTCAAACTGGAAATCCACATTGGCCTTGATGATCTCCTTAAGACCCATGGTCTCCGGTCTGCCGTCCGCGATGGCGAGCATATTGACGCCGAAGGTGTCCTCCAGACGGGTCTTTTTGTAGAGCATATTGGTAAGATTATCCACATCTGCATCCTTGCGAAGCTCAATCACAATGCGGATGCCCTCTTTGGAGGACTGGTTTGAAATATCCACGATATCCGCGGTCTTTTTGGACTCGGCAAGTGCTGCCACATCGGAGAGGAATTTTGCGATATTGGCGCCAATCATGGGATATGGAATCTCCGTGATCACCAGATTGACCTTGCCGCCCTTCACCTTCTCCGCTTCCACTTTTCCGCGTACTTTGATCTTTCCCACCCCGGTCTCGTAGATGGATAACAGCTCATCCTCGTTGATCACAATGCCGCCGGTGGGGAAATCCGGCCCCTTGATATAGCGCATCAGCTCTCTTGTGCTGATGTTTTCGTCCTTCATATATGCCTTTGTGGCGTCCACCACCTCAGAAAGATTGTGGGGAGGGATGCTGGTCGCCATACCTACGGCGATACCCTCCGAGCCGTTGATTAAAAGATTGGGAATCTTGACCGGCAGCACGGCGGGTTCTTTTTCAGTTTCATCAAAGTTCGGAACAAAATCCACCACATCCTTGTCCAGATCGGACAAAAACGCCTCCTGGGTCAGCTTCTGGAGCCTTGCTTCCGTGTAACGCATGGCAGCGGCGCCGTCTCCCTCGATGTTCCCGAAGTTGCCGTGTCCGTCGATGAGTGCCATTCCCTTTTTGAAATCCTGTGCCATTACAACAAGCGCGTCATAGATGGAGCTGTCGCCGTGGGGATGGTATTTACCCATGGTATCGCCGACGATACGGGCGCTCTTCCTGTAAGGCTTGTCATATTTGATTCCCAGCTCATACATATCGTAGAGCACGCGCCGCTGTACCGGCTTTAGGCCGTCCCTTACATCCGGCAGCGCTCTCGCCACGATCACGCTCATGGCGTAATCGATGAAGGATTTCTGCATGAGATCAGAGTATTCTGTTCGTATAATCCGACTGTCGTCCATTTCTTTCTCCATTCTTATCAGGTGATATCAAGCTCCGCATCATGGGCGTGATCGTGGATGAACGCCTTTCTGGGAAGTACATCCGTACCCATCAGCATCTCCGTGATCTCGGAGGCGAAACGCGCGTCCTCAATCTCAATGCGCTTTAAGAAACGGGTTTCCGGGTTGAGGGTCGTCTCCCAGAGCTGGGACGCATCCATCTCACCAAGACCCTTGTACCGCTGCAGGGTAAAGGATGTCTTGTGGGTCTTGCGGTAGCGCTCCAGCGCCTTGTCGTCATAGAGGTACTCCTCCTCCCCTTTGGACGGCATCGCTTTATAGAGGGGCGGCATTGCCTGATAGACATGTCCCTCAAAGATAAGCTCCGGCATAAAACGGTAAAACAGAGTAAGAAGAAGGTTACTGATATGGGCACCGTCCACATCGGCATCCGACATGATCACGATCTTGTCGTACCGCAGCTTGGTAATGTCAAAATCGTTGCCGTACCCCTCGGAGAAGCCACAGCCGAACGCATTGATCATGGTCTTGATCTCCGCGTTTGCCAGAACCTTGTCGATGCTCGCCTTTTCCACATTCAGGATCTTTCCGCGGATGGGGAGGATCGCCTGATACATACGGTTTCTCGCCATCTTGGCGCTGCCGCCTGCGGAATCTCCCTCCACGATGAAGATCTCACACTTTGAGGCGTCCTTGGACTCGCAATTTGCGAGCTTGCCGTTGCTGTCAAAGGAAAACTTCTGTTTGGTCAGAAGGTTGGTTTTTGCCTTTTCCTCGGTCTTGCGGATTTTTGCCGCCTTCTCCGCACAGCCGATCACGTTCTTCAACGCCTCCAGATTACGGTCAAAATATCGGATCATCTCGTCCGTGGTCACCTTGCTCACAACCTTCGCCGCATCCTGATTGTCCAGCTTTGTCTTGGTCTGGCCTTCAAAGCGGGGATCCGGGTGCTTGATCGAGACGACCGCAGTCATACCGTTGCGGACATCCGCGCCGGTAAAGTTGATGTCCTTATCCTTCAAAATGCCCAGTTCCCTGGCATAATTGTTGATGATGTTGGTAAAAGCGCTCTTGAAACCGGTCAGATGCGTGCCGCCCTCCGCGTTGTAGATATTGTTGCAGAAGCCGAGCACAATCTCGTGAAACTCGTTCACATACTGGAACGCCACCTCCACGGAGATACCGTCGCTCTCCCCTGAGAAGGAAACCACATCGTGAATGGTCTCCTTTGATTTGTTCATATCCTTGATAAAGCCGGTGATGCCCTCGGGCTCATGGTATGTGATCTTCTCCGGCTCCTGCAGGCGCTTGTCCTCATAGAGGATCGTAAGCGCCGGATTTAGGTACGCCGTCTCATGGAGCCTGCTCTTGACCTCGTCCTCCCTGAACCGTGTCCGGTCAAAGATGGTATCGTCCGGCAGAAAATTAATACAGGTTCCGGTTTCCCTGGTTTTGCCCACCACTGGAAGAAGCCCCCCCTGCAGTTCCATGACGGGAATTCCCTTTTCATATCGATCTTCGTAGATGCAGCCCCCATTTTTGACTCTGACCGTCAGCCTGTCTGAAAGGGCATTGACAACGGAGGAACCAACGCCGTGCAGACCGCCGCTGGTCTTGTAGGCGTTGTTGTCAAACTTGCCGCCTGCGTGCAACGTGGTAAAAACAAGACGCTCCGCACTGATCCCCTTTTCGTGCATACCCACGGGTATACCTCTGCCGTTGTCCTCCACGGTGGCGGAGCCGTCCGCCTCCAGCGTGACTTTTATGGTATCGCAGAAGCCTGCCAGATGCTCGTCCACCGCATTGTCCACGATCTCGTAGATCAGATGGTTAAGCCCCTTCGTCGATACACTTCCGATATACATTCCGGGTCTTTTGCGGACTGCCTCCAGCCCCTCCAGCACGGTAATGCTCGATGCATCATATTGGTTTGCCTTTGCCATTTGTGTAACACTCCTCGTTTATTCTTTCCTTTACAGCCTGATCTTCTGGCAGCATGCGATCGCCAGTGCCCCCGGGCCGATATGGCATGCCACACTGAGAGATAAGGGATCCATATGTACCTCATAGCCGTCAAACGCTTCCATGACTTCCTCTTTCCAACGGGTAGCCGCCTCCAGATCGTAGGTATATGCCGCCTGAAGCCAAATATCTTTCTTGGCAAGACCGCCGAAGCGGTTCTCAATATCGTTCTTCATGGCGGCGATCATGGTAGTTTTGCCCTGCGCCGCCGTGCGGGCTTTCGCAAAGGCATCCAGCTTCTCTCCCTGAATCGTAAGCACGGGCTTTAGGCGCAGAAGGGTGCCCAGAGCCGCTGCAGCGGGCGTGATCCTGCCGCCTTTTTTCAGATAATACAGGGTATCCAGCATGATATAGATGCTGCTGTTGAATTTATCTTCCTCCAGAAAATGCCTGATTTCATTTCCGCTTCTGCCGCTTTCGGCAAGGAGCTTCGCGTCCAGCACAGACTGTCTCTGGGTAACGGAAATCCGCTGGTTGTTTACCACATGAACCCTGCCTTCAAATTCCGGTTCCCTTGAGAGCATGAACGCACTCTGACATGAGCCGGACAAACCGCTGCTCATGGGAATATGTACGATCTCATCATTTTCTTCCAGCAGTCCGCGCCAGAAGTTCATAACCTCCTCCGGGGATGGCTGGCTGGTGCTGATTGCGGCATCTCCGTTCAGCTTCTCGTAAAATGCCGGCTGGGTCAGGGAAATATCCTCGTAGTATGTCTCCCCGTCAATCATAAAGGGCATGGGCAGGACGGCGACATCCAGTTCCTTCGCCTGAGCCTGCGTGATACCGCTGTTGGAATCCGTTGCAATTGCAATGCGTGTCATAATATTCTCCATTCTTAAGTTGATAAAAGCATAATAGCATTTTACACTTTATATTGTGGTAAAGTCAACCGAATAATACTTATCCGCTTCTGAGCCCTCACATTTGATATCGCTGTGTTTTTCCGCGCACTCTCCCGCCTGCTTCAGGACAGCGGCATCACTGTAAATATCGCCGATGCGGAACGCAAATTCGCCGCTCTGCCGGATGCCGAACAAGTCTCCCGGCCCACGCAGCCTGAGATCCTCCTCCGCGATAAAGAAGCCGTCGTTTGAGCGGTTCAGCACGAATAGTCTTTCCTGACTTTCCTTTTTCTCGTTTGTATTGACGAAGATACAATAGCTCTGGCAGCTGCCGCGCCCTACTCTTCCCCGGAGCTGGTGCAGCTGGGAAAGTCCGAAACGCTCCGCATTCTCCACCATCATCACCGTTGCGTTGGGAACGTTGATTCCCACCTCGATCACGGTGGTGGAAACCAGTACGTCGATCTCTCCTGCGCCGAATGCCTCCATGATCCGGTTTTTGTCCGCAGGGCGCATCCTTCCGTGCAGAGCAGTCACTCTCACGGCAGGCGGAAGCGCCGCCCGGAGCTTTTCCGTGTAATCGGCCACATTCTCCACATCCTCTAACTCGCCCTCCTCCACCATGGGACAGATGCAGTAAACCTGTCTGCCGGCAGCAACCTCCTTGGCAATAAAGGCATATGCCTTCGGGCGGTAGCTTGTCCCGACCACACAGTTTTTGATGGGCATACGCCCTCCGGGAAGCTCATCAATCACGGAGATATGCAGATCCCCGTACATGATAATGGCGAGCGTCCGCGGGATGGGCGTTGCACTCATAACCAGAACATGGGGATGCGCCCCCTTCTCTTTCAGGATCTCCCTCTGTCTGACGCCAAAACGGTGCTGTTCGTCCGTGATCACAAGGGCAAGGTTTGCAAACGCCACCTTATCCTGAATAATGGCGTGGGTTCCCAGCACCAGATTCGCCTCCCCCGTCCGAAGCGCCTCATATACCTGCCTTTTCGCCGCAGCGGTCATGGAGCCCGTCAGAAGAACCGGCTTGAAGGGGAGCCCGTACTGCTTCGTCATATCACTTATGGTCTCAAAATGCTGTCTGGCGAGCACCTCCGTGGGTGCCATCATGGCCCCCTGATACCCGTTTGACACCGCAAGAAGAAGCGCCCAGATCGCCACAACGGTCTTGCCGGAGCCCACATCTCCCTGCACCAGCCTGCTCATGACATGTTCACCGGTCATATCCTGACAGATCTCTTTTATGGCGCGGAGCTGGGCGGAGGTCAGCTTGTAGGGCAGAGCCTCCAAAAACCGCGCGGTTTCCGCTGTCTCGATCATCGGCGTTGCATTCTTTTCTCTCTCAATCTCCGCCTTGGAACTGCGCAGCCGCAAAATGAAGAAGAAAAACTCATGGAATACAAGCCTTCTCCTCGCGGCGAGAAGCTGCTCCCTGCTCTCCGGATAGTGGATGGCACAGAGTGCCTCCCCATAGGGCATCAGATTCTCTTCCTTCAGGATTTCCTCCGGAATCGGATCCTCCGGCATGGGACAAAGCGTCAGCACCTGCCGCACAGCCTTTCCAATCGCCTGATGCGTGATCCCTTTTGTCAGGGCATACCGGGGCTGGATGAAGGCGCAGAGCGCCCGGTAATCCGCCTCCTTATAGATCCGGGGCTGCTCCATCCGGGAGTTCCGGGAGATGATGCCGCGGAATAAATAGCACTGCCCACTTTTCAGCGCATTCTTTAAAAAGGGCATGTTAAAGAAAACGAGCTGTAATTCCCCGGTTGCGTCTTTGACTGTTACAGTCAATATTTTAAGGCTTCGCACCTGCTTAAGCATCGGAGTACCGATCACATATGCGTTTACCGTGCAGACCTCCCCCCTTGGGGCGTCGGCAATCGTAACCGGCTCCCCAAAGGTTTCGTAATCCCTCGGAAAATAAAACAGAAGGTCACCCACAGTCTCAATATGCAATTTACGAAAAAGAGTGGCGGATTTCTCCCCCACTCCCTTTATCGTGGTAATATCTGATTGTAAATTCATGTTCTATTCGGCGGAAACGACATAGTAATAGATAGGCTGCCCGCCGTACTGCAGCTCGACATCACAACCGGAATATTTTTCAGTCACGGCGCTTCTGATCTTCTCAGCAGCCTCCTCCGTGACATCCTTACCATAGTAAATACTGATCAGTTCCAGATCATCATCCATCATGTTGTCGATCATGCCGAGCGTAATCTCGTCAAGGTTGGTTCCCACCGTCAGAATGCCGGCGTCTCCAATTCCCATATAATCGCCCTGCTTAATGATCTTGTCATCAATCTGTGTATCCCGGACTGCGTAGGTAACTTCGCCGGTCTTCACTCTCTTGATCTCCTCGGACATGGCAGCAGCATTTTCCTCCGCCGGCAAATCCGGGACATAGTTGATTACCGCCGTAATTCCCTGCGGTACCGTCTTGGTGGGAATTACAATGATCTTCTTGTCTTCCACCAGACTGACTGCCTGATTTGCCGCCAGAATCACGTTCTTGTTGTTAGGCAGAATGTAGACGGTGTCGGCATTTACCTTGTCGATTGCATCCAGCATATCCGCCGTGGAGGGGTTCATGGTCTGACCGCCCTCAATGATGTAGTCCACGCCAAGCCCCTTGAAGATCTCGTTCATACCGTCACCGATAGAAACCGCAACAAAACCGGCAGCTTTCCGCTCCGCCGGGGGAGCCTGCTCTGCGGCAGACTGTTCTGCAACGGCAGCCTGCTCCTTCTGCGCCTCTTTGAAGAGCTTTTCCTGATGCTCCAGTCTCATATTGTCAATCTTCATATTGGACAGTGCGCCGTACTTCAATGCTCTCTGGATGGCAAGACCGGGATCATTGGTATGTACGTGTACCTTTACCACATCCTCATCTGCCACACATACGATGGAATCGCCGATGGACTCCAGAAATGCCTTGAAATCCATCTCCTGTTTGATATTGAAGGTTTTATTCAGAAGAATAATAAACTCCGTGCAGTAGCCGAACCTGATCTCGACCTCTTCCTGTGCCCCAGGCTTTGCTGCCTCCTTCTTTGGGGTCTCGGAAATGGAGTAATCAATCTCTTTTCCAAGGAACGCATCATATGCGCCCGAGAACGCCTCCATAAGACCCTGTCCGCCGGAGTCCACAACACCTGCCTGTTTCAGAACGGGCAAAAGCTCCGGTGTCTGGCTTAACACATAACGGCCGTGCTCGATCACCGTCTTAAGAAAAACATCCAGATCGTCCGTTCCGTCCGTAACCAGCTCCCTTGATTTCTCCGCCATGCCTCTCGCAACAGTGAGGATGGTTCCCTCCTTGGGCTTCATGACTGCCTTGTATGCAGTCTCCACCGCCTTGTCGAACGCATCCGCGATCGCGGGGATATCCAGAATTTCCAAAGTCTTGATGCTCTTGGTAAAACCGCGCAGCAGCTGGGAAAGAATAACGCCCGAGTTTCCTCTTGCGCCCCTCAGGGAGCCGCCGGAAATTGCCTTGCAGATTGCCTCCATACCGGCGTCCTCTCCTAACGCAACCACTTCCTTTGCGGCGGACATGATCGTCAGGGTCATGTTGGTTCCTGTGTCGCCGTCCGGTACGGGAAAGACGTTCAGTTCATTGATCCACTCTTTTTTTGATTCCAATTGTTTGGCACCGGCTAAGAACATCTTTGCAAGCATCTTAGCGTCAATCGTATTGAAAGCCACGATGATAAATCCTCCTTAATCAATCACTCTTACACCTTCGACAAAGATGTTGATTTTTTCTATTTCGATACCGGTAAACTCTTCCACCTTATACTTGACGCTGTCCACAAGATTGTCCGATACGGCAAGAATACTCACTCCGTAAGCTACAATCACATGGAAATCAAGAGTCAGCTTATTGTTGTTTATGCTGACAACAATCCCCCTCGTCAGGCTGTCCATCTTGAGTAGCTTTGCAAGACCGTCCCTGGCCGAATATCCTGCCATCCCGACAATACCAAAACATTCCACAGCAACACTGCCGGCATACTGGGCAATGACTTCATTGTCAATTGTGATATTTCCCATATGGGTATTCATAGAAGAACCTTTCATAAAAACCTCCTTCTTCCTGCCGTAGCTCTCGCTTTGGGCAAACATATATTATGTATTATAACTGCTTTCCCGTAAAAATGAAATAAAAAAATTGAAAAATTCAAAAAACTTATATTTCTGCTTGCATTCCAAAAGGTTTTCTGTTAATATATCAATGTTGCGAGTTTATAAGAAACTGATGCGTAAGCATTGAGGAGGTGTCAAGATGGCTAAATGTGATATTTGTGGCAAGGGCGTTCATTTCGGAAACAATGTAAGCCATTCTCATAGAAGATCCAACAGAATCTGGAATTCCAATGTCAGAAACGTAAAGTGCAAGGTAAACGGCGGTTCCAAGAGAATGCACGTTTGCACCGGCTGCCTGAAGTCCGGCGCAGTAGAAAGAGCATAACAATTCAAACTACGACGAAAAAGACGGTGTTCTGCACCGTCTTTTATTCTGCCTTTTTTCTCTTCTCGTATTCACGATTGATCATCTGCATCAATTCTCCGTCGCCGCAGAGGTTGTCCGGGTGAAAAATCTTCAAAAGATCCCGATAGCGTTTTCTGAGAGCCAGCGGATTTCCTGCTCCGCGGAACAAAGCAGAGGCAACATCCTGAAGTCCCGCCATCACGCTCTCTCCGTCCCACAGCTCCTGCTCCAGACGAAAGCGGGCTCTCTCCTTTTCCAGCTTATTCCGATCCAGATCAAGCTGCTTGAAGCCATCCTGTAATATCTGAAATTTTTTCTCAAAGAAAATATTTTCGTCCTTCAGCCGTTTCTGCTCCATCACCATTTTGTGATTCAGCATATCCGCCTCCGTGCGAAACTGCGCACGTTCCCTGATCAGCTTGTCCCGGGCCTCCTCAAGCTCCTGCTGTTCCTGCTTCAAGCGCAGGTTTTCTTTAAAAAGAAACAGCTTCAGCTCTTTTAACGCATCGTCGTCCTCTGCCTGCAGCACAGCGTCAATGTCCATTCCGCCACCTCTTTCCATGACGACCTCATTTGCATCCGCATCCGTAACAATTGTAGCCGATGAACAAAAGCAGTGCGATAATGATGATTCCCACAAAGTCATTGTGCAGAAACAGCATGATAATCATGCCGACGGCGATAAAAAACGCCAAAAGCCCCATCATTTTCTTACAGTCCACGGGCAACACCATCTTATCGTGTTCTCACTACAATATATGCCTACGCCTTGCAGATGTTACTGCTCTTTGTTCTCGCTCTCCTGTGGGAAGGCAATGTCCACCGCTTCCTCGTCCGCGATCACATCCTCTTTTTTTGTCGTAAACTTGTCCACAAGATCGGGAATCATGTCCAGAATCTTTGTCATGGTATCCTGATTCTTTACATTAACAAGCTTGGTCGTCCCGTTCTTACCGATCACCAGCACGGCACTGGGCGTCATCTTGCCGCCGAGACCGCCACCGCCGCTCTGGGATTTCTTATCCCCGTTGCTGCCTGCACCGGCGCCCACACCGAAAGAAACATCCACCAGCGGAAGGATGATCGTATCTCCGATCTTGGTAGCCTCCCCCACCACTGTCTTTGTGGACAGCACGGTGTCCATTCCTTTCAGCAAAGATTCCACTACACTGCCAAATTGATTTTCTGCCATTATTCTTCCTCCCGTTTCAGTTCCTTCAAAAAGATTCGCAGCTGTTTGTCAAAATAAATCTTTCCCGCCTGCAAAAGCAGAGGGTAAAGCATGATCCCGCCCTTTAGCCAAAAGTCTCCTTCAAAGACCTTGTTCTCAAAATCGGCGGTAAAGTCAAGCTGTCTTCCAAATTTCGGAAGCAGCAGCCCGTAGAGCGCACACAGATACCCCGTGGTATCGGGAGATCCCGTACCCACCAGAATACGTGTCCTGAGTTTGCGTGGACAGATGCTTTTCAGAATCTTCCTGATCCGCATCAGCAGCCGGTCATACATAAGCCGGTTTTCCGCCGCTGTTAAAATATCCTTGTAATAGGAAATATTTTCTGCAATTTTTCTTATTTTATCACATATGCCCCGAATTGTGTAGATACACTTTTTCAGAAAGGAGGGTTTCTTTTTCTTCGTTTCCGTTTCTGTCACGGAAGACGCAGTCTTTGCTACCTCCTCCGTCTCAGAAGCCTCATCCTGCGGCATTTCTGCCGCTGTCTCGGAAACCGCATCCTTGGACACTTCCGCCTTCACCTCAGGAATCTTGTCCTTTGCCGCTTCCTCTTTCAACTCCGAAGCTGTATCCGTCGTCTCATCTGTCTTCGTCCCGGAAGTGGTGTCTTTTGCTTCCTCCTCCGTCTCGGAAGCCGTGTCCTCCTGCGGGAATACCGCAATCTGGCGTCCGAAAACGCGCAGGCTTGCCTGCTTGCTTTCCGGGTAATCATAGCGAAGGGTAATAAGATGCAGAAGATAGGATGCCCTGACCCGCACAAGGAATGTTTCGGCGGATTTACTGCCGCTTACCCTGTACCGGATGGGAACAAACAGAATCAGGGCAAGCACCAAGAGAACCAGCCCCAATATGCACAATATAATAATGCCAAGCACGGCCAATATCTGCAAAATCACATGCCACATGCCATCAGTTCTCCACGTTTTTTGAAAAAAGATATTCTTTCAGGCGGCAGTCTCCCTGCGCTGCATAGGATTCCTCCGCGATCCGGCGAACCAGCTCCACCGCCTCGTTGTAATCGGAAGCGATGCCAATCACATACGGAGGATATTTCCGGTAATATTTTTGCGCAAGATCGGCGGCACTATGTATTTCCAGCTGATCGGACGGATTGTTTGACAGCGTGATCACATAGGCGCTCAGCAGACGGGAGTGCTTCTTGAGCCGGCTGATTGTTTTATCCGGATTATTTACCGATTCCCCGATATATAAGTTTGGATAGATTTTCACGCGACCTTCCTCCATACAGATAATCATAACATATTTTGCGGTTTTTCCAAAGTAAAATATTGACATGCGGGGGAATTATTTTATACTATAAATATATATAGGTCAAAGGTACTGTTACGGTTCTTTACATACGGAGGAAAAAATGAAAGCAATTGCTCGGATGGCCCTGACACCGGGGATGGAACTGGCGGAAGATGTCGTAAATTCACATAATGAAATCATCGTGCGTGCCCATACACAGGTGGACAATGCTGTCATATCCCGGCTGGAACGGTATCAGATCATGGTTGTTTCCATCATGGAAGAAATCGACTACGCGACCACACATTTTGAGAAAATACGCCTGTCGGAGGGATTCTCCCGATTTGAGAAAGACTATCAGCGCATTTTCCCCGAATACAAGGAACGGATGAACGCGCTTGTGGAAAACGGAACGCCCGTTGACCCCGAGACGCTTCTGGGATACTATCATCTTTTGGCGGATCCGGTTCCCCGTGGAAAACTCCTCCTCGATTACCTCTATAATATGGTTCCCAGTGAGGATGAGCTGACCCATGCCCACTGCTTCAACTCCGCCCTGATCGCCGGTGTTTTTGCAGATTGGCTTGCCATGAAGGAATACCAGAAAAATATGCTGATCCAGTGTGCATTCTTCTATGATATCGGAAAGTTAAAGATCTCCAACGAACTGCTCTGGAAGCCCGGGAAGCTGACCGACATTGAATTTGAGGAGATCAAGACCCACACGCTGCTCGGCTACAACATCGTGAAAAATCAGGATAATCTGGATCCCTCCGTGATCAAGAGCATCCTTATGCACCATGAGCGCTGCGACGGCAGAGGCTATCCCTCCAAGCTGAAAATGCAGCAGATCGATTTCTACGCAAGGCACATTGCCATTATCGATGCCTACGAGGCAATGACCTCGCCCAGATCATACAGACAGTCCCTGCTCCCCCTGCAGATCGTGGAGCATTTTGAGAAAAACGGCATGCTCCAGTACGATTACAATATCCTACGCCCCATTATGAAGCGGATCGCGGATACACAGATCGGACTTTCCGTAAAGCTGAGCGACGATTCCGTCTGGGAGATCTTTCTGATCAACGAGAGACATTTCTCCCGCCCGGTTCTGAAGCGGAACCTGCCGGACAGCGACAAGATCGATTTCCTTGATCTGGACAGGCGCAAGGATCTGACCGTCACCGCTATCTACTGATTGATAAAACCTGTGGGATCAGTAATACTTCTTACTGCCCCACAGGTTATTCTTTTTTAACTCCAGATATTCTGCATACGCCTTCTCCAAAATCTGTTTCTCATTCGCAAATTTCAAAAGATGGTAAGCCTCATGGTACTTATAAAATCCTGAATCTACAAAAAATTCTTCGCGTTGTGGTTTGCTGTAATAGCTGTCCGCCATCATCAGATACCAATGGACCTCTTTCTCAACAACATCCTCCGGGACATTAAAAGAATATTCACTCTTTCCAATATACTTGATAATGAATGCCCGGGCACCGGACTCCTCCAATACCTCACGAAGTGCGGTCTGTTTAAACTCCTCGCCTTCCTCCACGGTTCCCTTGGGAAGCACCCATCCTTCGTACTTATTCTTGAAATTCTTATACAAAAGGAGAATCTTCCCCCGGAAAATAACCACACCGCCGCAACTGGTTGCTTCTATCATTGCAATTCCTCCTGCTTCTGGTGTGTCAAAACATGCTTGACTAAATTTAAGTATAGTCCAAACATGTAAAGTGCGCAACCTATTTTATACATTATTCAAAGTAAGCGTTGAAGACACGTTTCGCCATGGGCACGGCGTAATCTCCTCCGCTGCCCGCGCCCTCCAAAATCACGGTAACACAGATCTGCGGGTCATCTGCGGGGGCAAAGCCCGTGAACCATGCATGGCTCTCTCCCTTTACATTGCTGTATTCCGCCGATCCGGTCTTTCCCGCCACCGTGTAGGATAAGCCGGATATTTTTGTGGCAGTTCCCTCCTCCACCACAGCCCTCATCAACCCGGTCAGGGCAAGCGACTCCTCCTCTGACATGACCCGGATGCCGCCTGCCGGTGAAAACCGCTTCACCAGCACACCGTTTGCGCTCTCCACCCTGTCAACCACATAGGGCTTCATCATCACGCCGCCGTTTGCCACCGCCGCCGTGATCATATTCAGATGTAAAGGTGTGATCTGGGTGGTTCCCTGGCCGATCACAAGCTGCATCACATCCGGTGTGTCCATCTCCTCAGACAGTAAAATATGGCTTTTCGCATACAGAAAGCTCACCGGAAGCTCCTGATTGAACAGCATATCCTGAAGCGTATCCGAAAACCGTGCAAGATCAAGGGAAAGTCCGATATTGGAAAAGGAGGAATTGCAGGATTTTGCAAAAGATTTCATAAAATCCAGTTTTCCGTGGCTGATTCCGTGGTAACAGCTGATCTGCCACTCTCCCTCCTTGAAATGCCCGTTGCATGTATAGCGGTAATCCTGCCAGGTGTCGGGATTTTCCCTGATATATTCCAGCGCCGTCAGGATCTTGAAGGTGGAGCCGGGCGGATAAAGCCCCTGAGTGGCACGGTTGACCAGCACACTGCTGTCCGCATCCTCCACTAACTTATCCCAGATATCCGCGATCTCGTTGGGATCAAACGCCGGATTGGAGACCATCGCCAGCACCTTTCCGGTGGAGACCTCCGTCACAATGATCGCCCCCTTGTAGGTGCCAAGCTCGCGGTATGCCGCCTCCTGCAGTGCCACATCGAGGGTTGTGTAGACATTATCGCCGGGATTCTTGATCCCCGCCATATCATTGGAAACCTTCTGTGTCAGAGGGATGTTCGTATTGATCAGATAATAATTCGCCTGGGATTCCACGCCCATGCGTCCCTTCGTGGAAAAGCCCACCACATGGGCAAACTTGTCGCCGTAAGGGTACTGCCTCTGTTCGGTGCCGTCCGGAAGGAATACCGTTTCCGCAAGCACCTCTCCGCCCGCGGCGTAAATGGAGCCCCGGTAATTCTGGGACGCAAGCATCTCCTGCCTGGAGTTGTAGCTGTTGTTGATCAGGGTCTGCTCATTGTTTTTGACAAACCAGACCAGATAGCCCATCATCGCCAGAAAAAGCGCCACAAAGAAATACATGAGCACATATACACTGCCGGTCACGGGCGCGGTGTCCTTCTGCCTGTTCACGGCGACCGCCTGCACGATAAAGAACAACAGCACGGTGCTCAACACCGAGCTTCCGCCGTAGCTGACAAGGGGCAGCGTCACACCGGTCAAGGGAATGAACTTGACCCCGCCGCCTATGGTAAGGAAAATCTGAAACAGATACATCACGGCACAGCCGTATGCAAGCAGCCTGAGAAAGCTGTCCTTGCTCTGCATGCCGATGCGAAGCATAAGCAGAAAGCTGCCCACGCAGATCAAAACGATGCAGATGCCGCTGATCACACCAAGCTCCTCGCAGATGGCGGAAAAAATAAAGTCCGTCTCCACAAAGGGAATATCCTCCGGCGTGCCGCCGAACAGTCCCAGTCCGAACCAGCTGCCGCTACAGACCGAAAAAAGCGACTGCGTAAGCTGATACCCCTGCGCATCAATATAGGAAAAGGGATCCAGAAAAATCATCACACGGTTGCGGACATGGTCAAACAGATAGTAGGACGCAACCGCAGAACCGCCGAACGCCGCGATTCCCAAAGTCAGATACAGGTAGCTTCCCGTCGCCATAAAAACCACGAACACATAGGCGGCAAAAAAAATCAGGGCGCTCCCCAAATCCCTTGAAAGTACCAGAATGATCACGTGGGCAGCAGCGAGCGCCGTGGTGATGACAAGCCGCACAAAGGAGGTATTCTCGCAGAGCGCCGCGGCAAGAAAGAACACAAACAAAAGCTTTACAAGCTCCGATGGCTGGAAGGTGATCCCCTGAACGGTAAAAGAAATCTTCGCTCCATAGGTCAGGCCGCCCAGAATCAGCACGGTGGAAAGCATTCCCGCGCCAATCGCCGCGTAGAGCCATGCCCCCTTTTTCAAAAAACGCAGCTGCTTTACCAGAAACGGAACTGCCAGCGCGATCAGAAAGGAAAGAAGGGCGACTGCCAGCTGCTTCTCCGCTTTTTTCAAGGAAATGCGCGCCAGAATAATAAAGCCGATTCCCAAAAGCATGCACATGTTGTTTAGCAGATGCTTATCCGCCTTTTCATAGATCAGCCCCGTAACGGACATGAGCGCAAACAGAAACACCTGCACATAGGCATAGAAAAACAGATACTGCATGTCGTGCGCCCGCACTGTCATGGTAAGGAAGGCGAGAAACTGTATGAGGAGCAGATAAATCCGCTGCCTGATGTAAATTCCGTTCAACGCCCCCTTTTTGGAAAAGCGGAAGGAAAGAAATGATTCCAGCGCATAGACTGCCAAAAGGAGCGTGATCATATATTTGGACAACTCGGCAATGTATTCCTTCATCCTTATAAAACTCCTCTTTTTTCGTGTCCGGTGGTATATTCCGCATAGGGCGGGCACGCTCCGGGATTTTCGGGCAGACTTTTAAAAAACTGCAGGATCTGTTCCGTCTGTGCGCCGCTTTCCACCGTAAAGGAAAGACGCCACGCCGTTTCCGCCTCCCCGGCGGCACATTGCTTGTGCAGGGAGAGCGGCACGGAATTGTAGATCAGGTTATAGCAGTTTTCACAGCAAAACACCACGGGGAATTTCTTTTGATACCGGTCTGAAAGAACTGTTCCCGCCCCTTCCTTATGCAGGCAGCGTCCCGTTGTTTTGCCCACACAGTTAGCCGTGATCATCAGCGGAATCCGCCCGTAAACCACTTTTTCCATATTGCAGTCCCGGTACGGCTCCGTCATGGCAAGCGTTTCCCTGCGGTTTAACTCGTACGGCAGACAGATCCCATCCGCCCGGTCAAGCCAGAAATCACAGGTTTTGCGGTTAAAGCAGTAAACGCCCACATCTGTGAAAACCGGTTTTTGATAGCCTTTCTTTTTTAACAGATAAAAGCTCTCCGTGTTCCGGACGAGGCAGCCGTCCGCCTCCTCCATCAGGGAATAAAGGCGGTTTAATTCCTTTAAATCCTTCTTCCGCACAATATAGGGAAGCGCAAGGAAAATCGGACATTCCATGTCCGCCCCGGCAAGGCGCGCCCGGTACTCTCCCACGCTTTTCTTTATCATGTCCGCCTCCAGATACAGAAGCTCCACGGGATAACCGGAGCGAAGCAGCCCATCAAACTGTTCCTCCGTACTAATTAAGACACGGCGGTTTAATTGCTTTTTTCTAGCATTTCCGTCCCGCGTGAAACTCATGCATGCCGCCTCACACTCTTTTTCCCGTAACGCAGTCCGGCCGGGACAAAGCTTCTCCTCCAGCGCCTCCACACCTGCCCTGCGCAGTTCGTTTATGGATTTCAGGGGAAAGAACAGATCCTCATCCGCAAAAACGCGGACATTTTCTTCTTTCGCCGTAAAGAAGGAATTGCCCAGCTTCAAAAAACCAATCTTTATTTTTTCGGATGTGACAGGCTGTTTTTCGGCCTTCCGGCAGGTTTCTCCGCACACGGTCACCGACACGCGCTCAGCCTCCGCCCCACAGATCAGTGTGAGCTTTGCGGGCGCACCCACCACAAAGGAAGCCTCCATGGAAATCTCCCGTTTCAGGGGCGTCTCCAGATGCTCCTGCCGTATTCTCTCCAGCACCTCCTCGCTGCTTCCGCTGTATGCGGGCGAGGTGAGCGTAACCATATCCGCACCGTTATGCTTGAAATAATAGCCGTCCTGAATCCCGGTCCGGATATACAGGGAACGGAGGGTCTGCATATCCTGTTCCGAAACCCGGTAGCCCTCTCTTCCGCAGCTTTCGTACAGATCAATATATTTCCGATAGATCGCCGTAACCCCGGCGGCATACTCCGGTTTTTTCATACGTCCTTCTATTTTGAAGGAATCGATCCCCGCCTCAATCAGATCCGGCAGGCAGGCAATCGTACACATATCCTTCAGGGAAAGCGGGTAGCGCTCCTCCCCGGATTTTCCGTCGCTTACAACGCGGTAAGGCAGGCGGCAGGGCTGGGCACAGCGCCCGCGGTTTCCGCTTCTCCCTCCCAACAGGCTGCTGAACAGGCATTGCCCGGAATAGCAGTAACACATGGCACCGTGGATAAACGCCTCGATCTCCAGCCCTGTCTCCTGTTTCAGAGAAACGATCTCCTCCAGAGACAGCTCGCGGGCAGGCACAATGCGCACCACGCCAAGCTCCTTTAACAGCTCCGCGCCATAGCTTCCCGTCACGGTCATCTGGGTGCTGGCATGCAGCTCCAACCCCGGAAACGCTTCCCGGATCGCCAGAAGCGCCCCCATATCCTGCACAATGACCCCGTCCAGCCCTGCCTCATAAAAGGGCGTCAGATACGGCACCAGTTCCCCAAACTCCGAATCCTTGATCAGCGTGTTCACCGTCAGATAGACTTTTCTTCCGAATATATGGGCATAACGGATCCCACGGCAGATCTCTTCCTCCGTGAAATTGTCCGCATAGGCGCGGGCGCCGAATTTTTCGCCGCCCAGATAGACAGCGTCCGCACCCGCATGGATCGCCCCCAAAAAGCTCTCGTAATTGCCGGCAGGCGCCAGCAGTTCTACCCTTGTTTGTCCCATGGAATCAATAAACGCCATCTGTTTCCAGACAGCGTCTCTCCCTCTCCTTGCATTGATATCTTATTTGGTTGAATCCTTCAATTCCGTTTCCAGACGCACGATCTTCTTGGCGCTCTCATGGATCTCCTGCTGCAGCTCCTTGCCGCGCTTCTCGGTCGCCTCAAGCTTGATCTGGGAGGCGATCAATTCATGCTTCAGGTCATAAAGCTCCTTCTCCTTCGCCTGCAGCTCCTCCTCCATCAGCATGATCTGCTTCTTTGCCTTAAAGTAATCGTCAGCAATATTCAGCTCCAGAAGAACCGCCTGCGTATCCTGCGGCTGCTTGCGAAAGCTGTCGATCTTCCCGTATTCTTCAATCTTGCTGTTGATATAGGACGCAACCTTCTGGAGATATTCCTCGCTCTCGTACCCGCTCAGTGTGAAAATCTTTCCCCCTATGATTACCTCGGTGTTCGTTTTAGAAGACATGACCGATCCCCCTTGCCGCCGAATCCAATAACATACAAAATATGCCAATGCATGCCGTTTTTGCATACTACATGTATTATATATCAAGATATCGTTACAGGCAAGCAGATTTTACTCCGTTCTCTCGATTCCCATGTGATGATATGCCAGATCCGTCGCCACACGCCCCCGGGGAGTGCGGTTTAACAGACCGTTCTGGATCAGGAACGGCTCATACACATCCTCGATCGTCCCGGCATCCTCCCCGATGGCAGCCGCCAGCGTATCAAGCCCCACCGGACCGCCCCCGAATTTCAAAATCATGGTGGAGAGCATGTTGCGGTCGATGTGATCCAGCCCCAGCTTGTCCACATCCATCAGATCTAAAGCCGTGCGCGCGATCTCCTCCGTAATATTGCCGTCGTATTTTACCTGTGCGAAGTCCCGGACACGTTTTAAGATCCGGTTTGCCAGTCTCGGCGTCCCTCTGCTTCTCCGCGCCAGCTCCCTGGAACCGCCCTCGTCGATCTCCACATTCAGAATCTTTGCCGAGTGGCGGATGATAGTCTGCAGCTCCGGGACAGTGTAAAACTCAAGCCGGTGAATCATGCCGAACCGGTCACGCAGGGGCGCCGTGAGCATACCGGCTCTGGTGGTCGCACCGATCAGGGTGAATTTCGGCAGATCCAGACGAATGGAGCGGGCGCTTGCTCCCTTGCCGATCATAATATCGATGGCAAAATCCTCCATGGCGGGATAAAGCACCTCCTCAACCTGACGGTTCAGACGGTGGATCTCGTCCACGAACAGAATATCGCCCTCCTGCAGATTATTCAGTATGGCGGCGATCTCCCCCGGCTTCTCGATGGCGGGGCCGCTGGTCACCTTCATATTGACGCCCATCTCGTTGGCGATAATGCCTGCCAACGTGGTCTTTCCGAGACCGGGCGGGCCGTAGAACAACGCATGATCCAGCGCATCGCCCCTCTGCTTTGCCGCCTCGATGTAGATTTTCAGATTTGCCTTGATCTTTTCCTGCCCGATGTAATCCCGCAGATACTGCGGGCGCAGGGTTCCTTCGATCTTGATGTCTTCTTCCGTAAAATTGGTTTCTATCGTCCTTGCCATGCCCTGTTCCCTTTAAAACATTTTTTTCAGTGCGGCTTTTAACAGCGCGCCGCTGTCCATTTCCCCGGCATTCTCCACCAGCTTGACGGCGTGAAGGCTCTCCGCCTGCCCGTAGCCTAATGCGACCAGCGCTTCCACCGCTTCTCTTACCACGCCCTCCGTCTCCGGCGAGGACACACTTCCCGACACGATCTCCCTGCCGATCATGGTGTCATCAAAGGAAACCTTGTCCTTTAAATCCAGAATCAGGCGCTCCGCTGTGCGGGAACCGATCCCGGGCGCCTTTGCAATGGCTTTTGCATCCCCGGAAAGAATCGCATACCGAAGGGCGTCCGCATCCATGGCGGACAACAGTGCAAGACCTCCCTTTGGCCCGATCCCATTCACCGTAATGCACTTTTTGAACAGTGAAAGATCGTCCCTTGTGAGAAAGCCGTAGAGGGAAAACGCATCCTCCCTGACCAGCGTATAGGTATACAGCTTGATCCGATGCCCGATGGCAGGCAGATTCTGCGCTACCCTTGGAGAAATATGGATGTTATAACCGATTCCTCCCACATCCAGAACCGCGATATCCTCGGAAAGCTCCGCAAGCTCTCCCTGAACATATGCTATCATAATCCGACAGCCTCCGTTTTCTTTTTTCTATCAGTTATCATAGCATACTTTCTTTTCTTTGGAAAGCAGACGCAGATAAATGAACAGGAAACAGCCAAAATGCACCATGGCTGTCAGCGCCCATGAAATCGGGTAGGAAATATACAGAGTTTCAAGCGTCCGGCTGGTCTGGAATACCGTATAGATCCAGACAACCCTGAATACGCACGCACCGGTCAGGGAGACCAGCATGGGCAGCACGGAATGCCCCATTCCCCGCAGGCAGCCCACCAAAGTATCCATCACCCCGCAGAGGAAGTAGGGACAACAGATATAGAGCATCCGCTTTAAGCCGATGGCGATTACCGCCTCCTCCGCGGCATACAGCCGCAAAAGAAGACCTCCCGAAAAATAGAACAGATTGCCCAGAATCAGACCCGTTGCCGCCACAATGAGAATGCATTGTCCGGCAATGATGCCGATTCTCTTATATTTTTGGGCTCCGTAATTCTGTCCCACAAAGCTGACCGCCGTCTGGTGCAGCGTGTTCATCGCCACATAGACAAAGCCCTCCAGATTGGCAGCTGCGGAGTTTCCCGCAACGGCGTCCGCGCCGAAGGAGTTTACGGAGGACTGGATCAGGACGTTGGAGAAGGAAAATACCGCTCCCTGCAGTCCGGCAGGCAGACCGATCTTTAACATCATCCCCATCTTATGTCCGCTGATCCTCAGATTTTCAAATCGGAGCTTATATGCGGCATCCGCCCGGAACAGGCAGAGAAGAACCAGCGCCGCAGAAACAGCCTGCGAAATGGCGGTGGCAATGGCAACGCCCGCCACTCCCAATCCACAGACAATGACAAAAAACAGATTCAGGATCACATTGATCACACCGGCTGCGGTCAGGAAATACAGCGGCCGTCTGGTGTCCCCCACCGCGCGGAGGATAGCGGAGCCGAAGTTATACACCATCATAACCGGCATGGCGGCAAAGTAAATCCGGACATACAGCACCGCCTGATCCAGAACCTCCTCAGGGGTTCCCATGAGTTCCAGGGCATACGGTGCCACAAAGAACCCCACAAAGATCAGGATTACGCCGCTGACAAAGGCAGTCAGGATCGCCGTATGTACCATCTCCGAGAGCTCTTTGTCCTGCCCTGCCCCGAAATATCTGGCAACCATGACATTCGCGCCCACGGACAGCCCGATAAACACATTGACCAAAAGATTGATGAGCGCGCCGGTGGAGCCGACCGCCGCCAGCGCGTTGCTGCCCACCCAGCGTCCGACCACGATCATGTCCGCTGCATTGAACAAAAGCTGCAAAATGCCGGAAAGCATCAGAGGGACCGTAAACAGCATTATCTTGCCAAAGAGCGGTCCCTCACACATATCTATTTCGTATCTTCCGTTTTTTTCTTTTCTATCCTGCATGTTTCAACCATCCTTCACTCTTATGCTGACAGTGGTTTATTATACACCTTGCAGAAAAGAAATGCAAAAGTCTTTACTTGTTGTTGATGTAGTTGATCAGCCCCTCCGCCGCAATGATCTTCTGCATGAACGGCGGGAACGCCTGTCCCTTGTAGGAAACGCCCTTGGTCACATCGGTGATCACGCCGGAATCAAAATCGATCTCCACCTCGTCTCCCGCTTCGATGGCACGGGCAGCCTCGGGACACTCAATGATGGGAAGTCCGATATTGATGGCGTTGCGGTAAAAGATACGGGCAAAGGTCTCCGCGATCACACAGCTGATGCCCGCAGCCTTGATGGCAATGGGGGCATGCTCTCTGGAGGAGCCGCAGCCGAAATTCTTGTTCGCCACCATAATATCCCCCTTCTTCACGCGCTTTACAAAGTCCTTGTCAATATCCTCCATGCAATGCTCCGCCAGATCCTTCGGGTCGGAGGAGTTTAAGTATCTTGCCGGAATGATCACATCCGTATCCACATTGTCTCCATATTTAAAAACTGTTCCTCTTGCCTGCATAAGTCACATATCCTTTCTCTCATTATAAAAGTGCGTCCGGTCCGGAAATTCTGCCGGTGACGGCGCTTGCTGCGGCAACTGCCGGGCTTGCCAGATAGATCTCGGACTTTACATGCCCCATCCGTCCCACAAAGTTGCGGTTAGTGGTCGACACGCATCTCTCGCCCTCGGCAAGGATACCCATATAGCCGCCCAGACACGGTCCGCAGGTGGGGGTGCTCACCACGGCGCCCGCCTCGATGAAGGTCTTTAAAAGCCCTTCCTCCATGGCTTCCATATAGATGCGCTGGGTGGCGGGGATCACGATACATCTCATCCCCTTAGCAACATGGCGTCCCTTCAACACCTCGGCCGCGATCCGCAGATCATCCAGCCTGCCGTTAGTGCAGGAACCGATCACCACCTGATCGATGGGGATTTCTTCGATCTTGTCGATGGTATGGGTATTTTCGGGCAGATGGGGAAATGCCACTGTGGACTTCAATGCGGCGAGATCGATCACGTATTCCGCGTCGTAAACCGCATCCTCGTCCGCCTCATAGACGGTGAAGGCGCGTGTGGAATGCTCCTTCATATATGCCTTTGCGGTATCGTCCACCGGGAATATGCCGTTCTTGGCACCCGCTTCGATCGCCATGTTGGCAATGGTAAAGCGGTCATCCATGGAGAGATTGGCGATTCCGTCCCCCACAAACTCCAAAGATTTATAAAGGGCGCCGTCCACACCGATCATTCCGATCAGATGCAGGATCACATCCTTGCCGGACACCCACTTGGAGGGCTTTCCCGTAAGGACAATCTTCAGTGCGGTGGGTACCTTGAACCATGCCTTTCCCGTCACCATGCCGGCAGCCATATCCGTGCTGCCCACACCGGTGGAAAATGCCCCCAGTGCACCGTAGGTGCAGGTATGGGAATCCGCTCCGATGATCACATCCCCGGCAACCGTAAGACCTTTCTCGGGCAGAAGCGCATGCTCGATTCCCATCTCGCCCACTTCAAAATAGTTCGTGATCTCATTTTTTCTTGCAAATTCACGCACGCATTTGCAGTGCTCCGCGGACTTGATATCCTTGTTCGGGACAAAATGATCCGGCACCAGCGCAATCTTGTCCTTGTCAAACACGCCGCTTACCTTCATCTTATCCATCTCTTTGATGGCAACCGGGCTGGTAATGTCGTTGCCGAGCACAAGATCAAGATCCGCCTCGATCAACTGCCCCGCTTCCACACTCTCAAGACCGGCATGCGCCGCCAAAATTTTTTGCGTCATCGTCATTCCCATACTATAAGGTTCCTCCGTATTCCTAAATTCTGCCCTCATTTTATCACATACAGCGTTATTCTTCAAATATATATATTTCATATTTACTATAAAATTCAGTTATGCTAACATGATAAGAAACGAGGTGAATGTCATGCAGCAGCAAAATCTGAATTTATATCACATTTTTTATGAAACCGCATCCTGCGGCAATATATCCGCCGCCGCAAGGAATCTCTATATTTCCCAGCCCGCCATATCGAAAGCCATCGCAAAGCTGGAGAGCAATCTGTCCGTTTCCCTGTTTACCCGCAATTCCAGAGGAGTAAAGCTCACACCGGAGGGCAAACTTCTATACAGACAGGTTTCCACCGCCTTTCAGGCGATCAGCCGGGGCGAGGAACAACTGCGGCAGAATTTGGAGCTTGGCGTTGGTCAGCTTTCCATCGGCGTGAGCACGACCCTGTGCAGGTATATGCTCCTGCCCTATCTGCAAGCCTTCATCCGTGAAAATCCCCGCGTGAAGCTGTCCATATACTGCCAGTCCTCCTTAGAAACCATCGCCGGGCTGGAAAGTGGAAAGCTGGACATCGGTCTCATCGGAGAAAACGATCACATGGGGGAGCTTGCCTTTCTGCCGGTCAGGGAAATACAGGATATCTTCGTCTCGACCGGGGAATATTTATCCCATTTGACGGAATGCGGCAGCGGGGATGAAAACGAACTGCTGCGCCACGCCACGCTGATGCTGCTTGATAAGAAAAACATCACCAGACAATATGTGGAAAAATATCTGATTTTACAGGATATCACCCCGGAGCAGCAGCTTGAGGTGACAACCATGGATCTTCTCATCGAATTTGCGAAGATTGGAATGGGCGTCGCCTGCGTTGTCAGGGATTTTGTGGAGGAGGAACTGAAAAACGGTATGCTGATCCCCTTTCCCATAAAGGGAGAGATTCCCAAACGAAAAATAGGATTTGCCTATAAAAAACAGACAAATCCTACCAACGCCGCCGTTATGAAATTCTTATCCCTTGACCGGGAAGGAGGTAACGGCTTTGAATAAGTCGCCGTCATTCTCTATCACAAACATACCGCCCTGCAGCTCCACAAAGCTCTTTACGATGGCAAGTCCCAGACCGCTGCCCTCCGTATTGCGGGAGCTGTCTCCCCGGACAAAGCGCTCCGCCAGCCTCGAGGCGTCCATGGTGATCTCCGCCGCCGATATGTTTTTAAAGAATACCAAAATCCGCCCTTCCGTCACTACACCCTGCACATAGACTCTGGTTCCGTGGAGGGCGTACCTTGCGATATTGGAAAACAGATTTTCGTAGATCCGGTAGGTTTTCTGGCTGTCCAGCCGCACGATCGCCTTCTCTTCAGGGAAATCCATCCGCACATCCAGTCCGGCGGCGTCCAGCTTGTCGGACATCTCAAGCCTGACCTGTTTGATCAGGTTACACAGATCCACATCCATCAGATTCAGGGTGACAGCCCCGCTTGTTGCCTTGCTGACCTCAAACAGATCTTCGATCAGGACCTTCAGCCGAAGGGACTTTTTCTCCAGCGTGTCCAGATATTCCCGCCTCTGCTCCTCCGTGAGCGTCTCATCCTTCAAAATATCTACATAGGTGATGATTGCCGTGAGCGGCGTCTTGAGATCATGGGACACATTGGTAATCAGCTCCGACTTCATCTTCTGGCTTTTCACCTCCGACTCCACCGCATTGCGAAAGCCGGTCTGGATCTGTAAAAGCTGCTCCTTGAAGGGGTTAAAAATCCCCAGATCCTCCGTGATCTCCACATTCAGGTTGCCTGCTGAGATCTCCTCTATTTTATCAAGCAGAATCTTATATTTTAGCTGCATGCGGCTCACGTAGAACTTCAATCCGAAGTACAGCACCACGGAATAGACAATAGTCACGGAGATTCCCCCGTACCATAAGCAGCTGATCAATAAGAGCACAGCTCCGTTTAACAGCACAATCTTTAAAATTGTCCGTCCGGCGCTTTTGGAAACATCAATCTGCTCCAGCGAATGGTACAGCTCCTTCACCTGCCTTTTACAGAAGGGGAAAATACGGTAGATCAGGCTTCTCTTTGTAATATATTGACGGATGCCAAGCTCGCGCACTACCTTCAGGGAAAGCCCCACATACCACGACGCAAGGAACAGGACAAAAAGCAGGACCCCGTGCGCAATTCCTGCGATACTGGCGCCATTCCGGACGGAAAAGCCCATAAAGCCCGCCAGATCCTCCGCCGCAGTCCCCGAGAGGAACCGGACAATGCTTCCCGGAATGACCTCCGTCCCAAATGCCACGGACAGGATCACGATCACAATAAGCCCTTCCGGTGACAGGGAGAAAATGGGACACTCGGAGAAAGGGGTTTCCAAAAGCCGGCGCAACGGAAGCACCAGCGCAAGAAGTGCCAAAAAAGCACAGCAGAACGCAATGTATTCCATGATACCGGAGTCCATATAACAGTCAAAAAGCATGTTCTCCGCATAATGTCTTTTCACATACCCCTCAACCATGGCGTAGTTGCTCATAATGAACATCACCGCAAGCGCGGGTATCACCACAGAGAGGATCACCAGTATCACTTTCCTGTCTTTTACGGGCATAAGACGCTCCTTTCCGCTATTGTTTCTCCATCTTGTAGCCAACACCCCAGACCACCTTCAGATATTTGGGATTTCTGGGATCCAGCTCGATTTTTTCCCTGATGTTGCGCACATGAACCATGATCGTATCCGTGTTGATCGCCTTTTCATTCCAGATCCGCTCATAGATTTCGTCCGCCGAAAAGACCCTCCCCGGATTTTTCATCAAAAGCTGCACGATCTTGAACTCCATGGGTGTGAGCCTGACCGGGTTTCCGTCCACAGACAATTCCACCGTCTCCTCATTGAGCTCCAGTCCGCCCAGCGTAAAAACATGATTGTCTGATCCACCGCTCCGGGACATATTCAGATACTTGGTATATCTGCGGAGCTGGGAGTGGATTCTCGCCAGAAGCTCCATGGGTGTAAAGGGTTTTGTCACATAGTCGTCCGCCCCCATATTAAGACCCAGGACCTTGTCAACCTCCTCCGATTTTGCGGAGAGCATGATAACGGGAAACTCCTTCCCCATGTCCCGCAGCTTCATCAGCATGGTAACGCCGTCCATGACGGGCATCATAATGTCCACGATGGCAAGATGGATGGTCTCCTTTCCGATTACGTCAAGCCCCTCCCTTCCGTTGGCTGCCTGACATACCCTGTAACCCTGATTTTTCAGATAAATTTCCACGCCCTCCCTGATCTCACGGTCGTCCTCCACGATCAGTATGGTATAGCGATTGTTCTCCACAATGTTCTCCCCTCTTTGCGTTTTCTGCGCTGTATGGATTTTCTGCCACTTCTCATTATACGTTCCGCCTATTTTCCACGCAACGAAAAAAAGCCAAAGAATTTCTAAAGAATTCTTTAGCTTCCTTCCGTCAGCTCTAGCTCTGTATTTTTTTCATCTGGTAAAATACCCCTTGCTTTTCCATCAGCTCCTCATAGGTTCCGCACTCGGTGCAATGCCCGTCGGCAATGACGGCAATCCTGTCTGCATCCCGTATGGTGGAAAGCCTGTGCGCCACGACGAAGGTGGTTCTGCCCCGGGTCAGATTCCCCAATGCCTCCTGAATCAGCTTCTCCGAAATACTGTCCAGTGCGGAGGTTGCCTCATCCAGCACGATCACCTTCGGATTGCGGATCAGCGCCCTTGCTATGGAGATGCGCTGCCTCTGTCCGCCGGAGAGCATGCCCCCGTGCTCTCCCACGAAAGTGTCAAGCCCATCCGGAAGGCTCTCGATCAGATCCTTTAAGTTTGCCGCCTCCACCACCCGGGCCAGCTCCTCCTCAGACACATTCTCACATCCGTATATGATATTTTCCCTTATGGTTCCCGAAAAGAGTATGGAGGTCTGCGGAACCACCGCCAGATGCTTGCGGTAGGATCTTAAGTCAATGTCCCTCATATCCTTCCCATCAATAAGGAGCTTACCCTCCTCCGCTAAATGAAAACCGATCACCAGATTCAGGATGGTGGATTTCCCGGCTCCGGACTCTCCCACCAGCGCTATGGTTTCTCCCTGCTTCACATGCAGGTTCAAATGGTTCAGCACATTATGTTCACTGTTCTGGTAATGGAAGGAAACATCTTCAAAGTCAAAGACGCCCTTCACCTCTTCCAGTTTTTCCTTCCCTTCATTCTGCTCGACATCCTCAGAGAGTAAAACCTCACCGATGGAGTTGACGGATTCAATTCCCTTTGTGATGGTGGGTAGCAGGGTCACAATTGCGGACACCTGATTCACCACCGTGGCGAAATAGCTCTGGTAAAGAGTGATATCTCCTGCGAGAATCCGACCCTTGAGGGCGAGATACCCGGTAAACGCCAGACAGACCACCTGAAAGATCTGGAATACCGCCCATCCAACGGAGCCAAACAACGCCTGCACCAGATCCAGCTTATAGCCCTTCTCCGCCACGGTAAAAAGCTGTCCGCTCATCTTCTGCACTTCTTCATCCTCCAGGGCGTGCGCTCTGGTGACGGGAACCAGCTCCACCATCTCCATGACCCTGGCGGAGGTTTCTTCCATCTCTTTTCTGAACTCATTGTTGCGCCGCTTCATGGCAGTTCGGAACGTAACCATGGTGATTGCCGCAACCGGCGCCGTAAGAAGAAAGAACACGAACACAATCTTGCTTTTCGATGCCGTGACGACCAGCGCGACGCCGATGTTCAGCACAATGTTCAGAATGCTTAAGAACATCTGGGTGGAGAGCGTTTCCACCGCCTCCACATCCCGCATGATCTTGGATTGGAGCCGCCCGGACTGGGTGGCGACATGGTAGGAAATGGAAAGCTGCTGCAGCTTACGGATCAGGGCCTTCCTCAGCCCTGTTTCCGCGTAGCGGGTCGCAAGACTTTTATAGGAGGTGTAAAGGTAGTTCATGGGAATGTTTAAGACGATCAACCCCGCCTCCAGACAGGCATAGATCACAATGTTGCGAACCGTATTCACATTGTGTGAGGTTACGTCGTTTATGATATTTGCGGTAATAATAGGGAGCACCCAGACGCAGGCGTGTTTGATGAAAAAGCAGATCACTGCCATCACAAACTTATAGTAGTTTCCCTTATACAGGGAAATCAACACTGCGATCGGATGCCCCTTATGTTTACGGTAGCTTTCGATAAACCACTTTTCTGTATCAACTGTTTTTCTGGGCGATGTCTTTGTAATAAAGTCCTTCATAATGGTTCCACTCCTTTAGCATCCTTACTGTAACACAGATAGCAGTGCAATACTACAGTGGATTTGAGTGTTTTTCGCCAGAAACGCTGTTTTTTTGTCTGATTAGTTGTTGATCAGCTTGTCCTCTTCGTTGTTCCAGCTATAAAGCTTACGAACTTCCTCACCCACCTTCTCTGCGGGATGCTCGCTTGCAAGCTTTCTCATCGCCTTGAAGTGAACCTGCTTGCCTGCCGGAGACATATCCAGAAGGAATTCTTTTGCGAAGGAACCGTCCTGAATGTCCTTCAGAATCTTCTTCATGGTCTTCTTGGTCTCCTCGGTAATGATCTTGGGGCCGGTAATGTAGTCACCGTACTCTGCGGTGTTGGAGATGGAATATCTCATGCCTGCAAAACCGCTCTGATAGATCAGATCCACGATCAGCTTCATCTCATGGATACACTCAAAGTATGCATTTCTGGGATCATAGCCTGCCTCAACCAGCGTCTCAAAGCCGGCCTGCATCAGGGCGCACACACCACCGCAGAGGACAGCCTGCTCGCCGAACAGATCGGTCTCGGTCTCGGTTCTGAAGGTGGTCTCCAGAACGCCCGCTCTCGCGCCGCCGATTCCCAGTGCATAAGCAAGCGCCAGATCCTGTGCTTTGCCGGTCGCATCCTGCTCCACAGCTATCAGACAGGGAACACCCTTGCCGGCCTGATATTCGCTTCTTACGGTATGTCCGGGACCCTTCGGTGCGATCATGGTAACATCCACATCCTTGGGCGGAACGATACAGCCGAAGTGAATGTTGAAGCCGTGAGCGAACATCAGCATGTTGCCTGCCTCCAGATTGGGCTCGATATCGTTCTTGTAAAGGTCAGCCTGCTTCTCATCATTGATCAGGATCATAATGATGTCAGCCTTCTTTGCAGCCTCAGCCGCAGTATATACTTCAAATCCCTGTGCCTCAGCCTTTTCCCATGACTTGGAGCCCTTGTAAAGACCGATGATCACATGGCAACCGGAATCCTTCAAGTTGAGCGCATGAGCATGTCCCTGGCTGCCGTAGCCGATGATTGCAATGGTCTTACCCTCTAACAGTGCAAGATTGCAGTCTTCCTGATAAAAAATTTTTGCCATTTTCTTTTTCCTCCATTAGAAATGATCTATAACTATTTTTATAGCTATTCAATGTATGTAACATTTTCCGTACCGCGGCAGAGTCCCGCGATGCCGGTTCTGGCAAGCTCCAGAATTTCATAGCCCTCCAGAAGGTTGATGAAGGCCTCTATCTTTGCCTGATTTCCCGTCATTTCCACGATCAGGCTCTCCGGCGCAACATCGATGATCTTCGCCCGGAAAATGTCGGCGAGTGCGATCACGCCCTGTCTTTCCTGTGCCTTGGCGCGCACCTTGATCAGTGCAAGCTCCCTGTAAACACTCTCATCAGGCTTCAATTCCTTGATGTCCCGGATATCCACAAGCTTTGCCACCTGCTTTTCAATCTGCTCCAGAATCTGATCGTCGCCGTTTGTCACGATCGTGATCCGGGTGAAACGGGGATCCGCGGTCACGCCCGCCGTAATGCTCTCGATATTGTAGCCCCGTCTGGAGAACAGACCGGAAATCCGGCTGAGCACACCGGAGGTGTTATCTACTAAAAGCTGAAATACCTTCTTCTGCAATGTTTCCTTCTTTCCGCTGCACCCGGCAGCTACGCTCTTTTTCCTATCATAGCAACACTTTTTTTCCTTGTCAATGTATGACCGTCAGGAATGACTGCCATAAATGCAGGCTATCAGTTGTCGGTCTCCGCGCACTTCGGAAGTGCCAGTGTTCCGGTTCTTGCCACCTCCACAATGCTGACTGACGCCAGCATCTGCAAAAACAGCTTCGTGTGCTCCGGCACATCACACACCTGAATCATCATCTGGTTTTTCGACATATCGGCGATCTCCGCCTTCATCATATCGCAGATTTCCAGAATATCCCTGCGGTTGTTTCTGTTGTATTTGACCTTGACAAGCATGAGCTCCCGGCTGATGCTCTTCTCTTCCCCGAAGGTCTTTACCTTGATCACATCCAGCTTCTTGTTGAGCTGCTTTTCGATCTGCTCCAGGGTACGCTCGTTGCCGCTTGATACGATCGTCATGCAGGAAACCGCCGGATCGTCCGTCTCCCCCACGGCAAGGCTGTCAATATTGAAGCATCTCCTTGAGAACAGTCCCGCCACCTTGCTTAACACACCGGAGCGGTTTTCTACCAATACCGAATATATTTTTTTCATCCGCTTATCCTTTCCGCCCCATCCTGTTATTTGACCAGATCCATCGGATCGATCAGGCACTCAAGGAGCATGGTCTCATCCTTCTGCAGGAAGGCATCGAGGGTCTGCTCCATATTTTCCATGTTTTTCAGTCTGAGGAACGGGATCTCATACGCCGCCGCCAGCTTTTCAAGATCCGGGCTTCCGGACAGATCCACCACAGAATAGTGATCCTTGTAGGTATAATGCTGGTATTCCCGCACCATGCCGAGATAATTGTTTTTGAGCACAATGATCTTGACCGGAATCTCCGACTGTCTGATGGTGGCAAGTTCCATCATGGACATCTGGAAGGAACCGTCCCCGCATACGGCGATTACCTGTCTGTCGGGGCACGCCAGCTTTGCGCCCATGGCTGCCGGGATGGAATAGCCCATGGTTCCCATGCCGCCCGAGGTCAGGAATTTACCGTTCTTCACGATATGGTAGCCACAGGACCAGATCTGGTTCTGTCCCACATCCGCCACATAGACGCCGTCATCCGCCATTCTTTCGGAGAGCCTTGTGATGAAGGCTGCGGGATCCACATAGTCGGGATTGACCGTCCGCTGCTTCTCCATGGTCCTGCGGTAACCGTCAAGCGTGCCGATCCAGTCCTCATGCTCGCAGGAAAACTCCTGATTTTCCAGATCTTCAAAAATATGGGCTGCATCTCCCACAAGGGGGATGGTTGGACCGACATTCTTTCCGATCTCGGCAGGATCCACATCGATATGTACCAATACTTTATTCTGGGTAATCAGATCCGGCTGGCTCACAGCCCTGTCCGCCACCCTTGCGCCCACCATGATCAGAAGATCCGACTCATTCATGGCGCGGTTGGCGTACGCCTTGCCGTTGTTGCCCACCATGCCGTAATAGAGGGGATGCTTCGTCGGCATGACACCGATTCCCATCATGGTGGATACCACGGGAATCCTGTGCTTTTCGGCAAACGCCCGCAGCCCGCTCTGGGCATCGCTGAGCAGCACGCCGCCTCCCGCACAGATGATGGGACGCTTTGCGCGCTCTAACTCCTTGACCACCTTCTTGATCTGGACAATATGTCCCTTTACGGTGGGCTTGTAGGTGCGCAGGCTGACCTCCTCCGGATAGTGAAAACGGGAGATCTGGGCGTTCTGGATATCAATGGGAATATCGATGAGCACAGGCCCCTTCCTCCCCGAATTTGCAATATAAAAGGCTTCCTTGAACACACGGGGAATGTCCTGCACATTCTTCACCAGATAGCTGTACTTGACAAAGGACTCCACAGCGCCCGTGATGTCCGCCTCCTGAAACACATCGCTTCCCAAAAGTTCGCTGCTTACCTGTCCCGTAATGCAGATCATGGGAATGCTGTCGGCAAAGGCGGTTGCAATGCCGGTGATCACGTTGGTTGCACCCGGACCGGAGGTCACTGCGCAGACGCCCGGTCTGCCTGTCATTCTCGCCATACCGCTGGCGGCATGGGCCGCATTCTGTTCCGTGCGGATCAGTACCGTACGGATGTCAGACTGTAAAATACTATTGTAAAAAGGGCAGATGGCAACTCCCGGATAGCCGAAGACCACCTCCACGCCTTCCGCTTCCAGACATTTGATGATAGCGTCCGCTCCGATCATGTTTTCCTCCGTTCCAAAGCTCATTCACTTTGTCTGTTTTGTATACGCTTCCTAATTTTAGCACAGTGAAGTAGTAAAATCAACTGATTCCTTTTCCTCCAAGGCCCAGCAGCCTGCCCGCCACCTTCACTGCCTCCGCTGCGTCCTTGGAGTAGCCGTCCGCGCCGATCTCGTCCGCGTACTCCTGCGTTATGACCGCTCCGCCCACCATGATCTTCGCCGTGACGCCCTGCTCTCTTGCGTAGGCGATCACCGCCTCCATCTGTTTCATGGTGGTGGTCATAAGCGCCGACAGCGCTATGATGGCGGCATGATGCTTCTTCGCCTCCGCAATGATGGTTTCCTTTGGGACATCCTTTCCAAGATCAATCACCCGGAAGCCGTAGTTCTTCAGCATCAGCGCCACCAGATTCTTGCCGATGTCGTGGATATCCCCCTCCACCGTGGCAATGATCACAACGGGCATATCTTCGCTTTCCCTCTCCGACAGCATCAGCGGTTCCAGAATTTCTATGGAGCGTTTCATGGATTCTGCGCCCGCAATCAGCTGGGGCAGAAAATATTTTCCGCTGTCAAAATAATCTCCCACCGTGTTGATGGCGGGCAGAAGCACCTGATCCAGAAGCTCCTTCGGGGCATGTCCGGCATCCAGCGCCTCCTTTGTAATGCGGACAATGCCGTCCCTGTTTCCTTTCAGCACGGCGTCCCGCAGTTTCTGCATCGCAGGATCCAGACCGGTATCGGCGTCCTGCTTTGCACGATCGCCCGGGACAGCGTTTCCTGATGCACTGTTTTCTGCGGCGTCCCGGTTAAGGGCAGCCCTTTGCACAAGCGCGCGCTCCTTCTCCTCCCTGCGCTCCTTCACCGTTCCGGCGTAGGAAATATACTGCATGTCCGCGCCATCCTTATTCAATAAAAGATCGGAGGCAAAGGCGCATGCCATCAGCATCTCCTGAGATGGATTGGCGATCGCCATGGTAAGCCCCTCCCTGATTGCCATGGTGAGAAACGCCGTATTGACATAGCTGCGCTCCGGCATGCCGAAGGAGATATTGGACAATCCGCAGATTGTGGCGTAGCCGTTCTCCTTGCAGTAGCGGATGGTTTCCAGTGTCTCCAGCGCAGCCGCCTTGTTGGCGCCCACTGTATTGACAAGACCGTCCACCACGATATCCTCTTTGCGCATTCCAAGGGAATAGGCGCGCTCTGCAATGGCGGAAATGATCTGCTTCTTTTCCTCCAGACTGCCCGGCAGACCCGAGTCCGACAAGGGCAGCAAAATAAACATGGCGCCGTATTTTTTTACAATAGGGAGCAGCTTCTCAAATTTTTCCTTCTCGTAGGAAACGGAGTTGACCAGCGCCCGCCCGGGATATCGCCGCAGGGCGGCCTCCAGCACGCTGATATGGCTGGAGTCCAGCGACAGGGGCAGTCCGGTCACGGTGCTGACCTCCTCTATGGCAGTTAACATCAGTGACTTTTCATCCACGCCGCCCATTCCCATGTTGACGTCCAGCACCCTTGCGCCGTTTGCCTCCTGCTCCTCGGCAAAAGTCTTTACCATCTCCATGGAGCCTTCCTTCAATTCCGCCTGCAGTTTTTTCTTGCCGGTGGGATTGATCCTCTCCCCTACCGAAAAAAAGCCGTCATCCAGGGAGAATGCCCACGTTTTTCGCTCCGAGGTAAGATAGCGGATGCCTTCCCGGACATTTCTAGCCGCCTTTTTTGTCCCTGCCATCTTCCTCAACCGGCTGATGTAGGCAGGATCCGTGCCGCAGCAGCCGCCCAGAAGGGATGCCCCCGCGTCCCGTAAAAGCAGCATCTCCTGTGCAAATTCCTCCGGTTCCATGTCGTAGGCGGTGTTTCCCTCCCCGTCCACATAGGGCAGTCCTGCATTGGGCTTTGCAATGATGGGAATCTCCACCGCCTCCGCCATGGTGCGGACAAGCTCCGCCATGGCTGCAGGTCCCGTGGAGCAGTTCACGCCCACCGCATCCGCTCCAAGAGAGTCAAGCACCACTGCCGCGGTCAGGGCATCCGTGCCGTACAGGGTTCGCTGATCCTTTTCAAAGGTCAGGGTGACCATGATGGGCAGCTCACTTGTCTCCTTTGCCGCAATCAGCGCAGCGCGGCACTCCTGAAGACTCATCATGGTCTCCACGGCCAAAAGATCCGCTCCCGCCTCCTCAAGTGCCCTGATCTGTTCCTTGTAGACCTCTACCAGCTCTTCAAAATCCATATTTCCTATGGGCGAAAGCTGTTTTCCCGTCATGGTGATATTGCCCGCCACAAGAGCTTTTCCAGCCGCAGCTTTCTTGGAAAGTGCCACCAGCCGCTTTGTCATGGAAAGCAGTTCGTCCTGCAAGCCATATTCCGCCAGTTTGATCCGGTTTGCCGTAAACGTGGGTGCGTACAGAATGTCGCTGCCTGCCTGCACATATTCCGTCTGCAGCTTCAAAAAGATATCTTCATGCTCCAGAATCCATTTTTCCGGGCAGACACCCGCCGGCATGCCTGCCTTCATCAGGTTGGAACCGGTGGCGCCGTCAAGATAAATAATTCTGTCTGAAACCAAGTTTTTAAACTCCGATCTGTTCATGGAAAAAAGCTCCTTTTGTGTTTGGGGATTTGTTTTTCCCATATTAGCACGAATCCCGCAAATGCGCAAATGCCTGTTCTCTTTTTCCGCGGTTGATTTCGCAGCCGATCTGTGTTAAATTAGATATGTTCGATAAAAATCAGCATTGGAGGGTTACAATTTGAAAAAAAGATTTCTGCTGCTGTTTGCGGTACTGGTGATTGCCATCTCTGCCACAGGCTGCGGCGAGGATCCCAAGCTGGAAAAATTCCGCAACGACATGGACTCCTTCTGTCAGGATATTTCGGAGATTGATACCAACATCAACAACATCGATGCTTCCTCCGAATCCGCGAGGGATGAGCTTTTAGGATATCTGGATCAGTTGGATCAATCCTTCAAGGTTCTGGCTGATATGTCCGTGCCCGAAGAATTTTCCTACATTGAGGAGCTTGCCGACGAAGCGAGCAGCTATATGACCACGGCCGTGGCCTCCTACCATGAGGCATACAGCAACAACTCCTACAACGAATATACCGCAGAATATGCAAGGGAAAATTATGAACGTGCATGCAAACGCGTGACCGTCATGATCAAACTCCTTCATGGAGAGAATATTTCCGATGCGGATGTGACCGTTGAGGAAGTAACCGAGTAAAACAAAACGAATGAGGTTCCGCAGTCTGCGAAACCTCATTTTTTATGCTGTGCTTCGTTCTACCGGATCAGTTCATCCAGCGATCCGAAGCGGTATCCCATCTCCTCCCATTTTGTCAGAAGCTCATCCAGAATCTCCCCATTTGTCTGGGAAGTACTGTGCAGCAGCACAATGGCGCCGGGATGAATCCGCCCCGTCAGCTTTTGGAACGCCTCCTCATGGGAGGGCTGCTTATCCTGATACCAGTCCACATAGGCAAGGCTCCAGAAAAAGGTATGGTATCCCAGTTCCTTCGCCATCTGCAAATTCTGTGTGCTGTATTTTCCCTGCGGCGGCCTGTAATATTTGGAAATCTCGGTGCCCGTGATCTCCTGAAACAGACTTTCCACATCCTCAATCTCCTTTTTGAAGGAAGAAAGATCTGAAATCTTTGACATATCCGGATGATGGTAGGTATGATTTCCCACCGTATGTCCGTCGTCCACCATGCGTTTTACCAGCTCCGGCGCCGTCTCCAAAAAATGTCCCACAACAAAAAAGGTTGCCGGGACATTATGCTTTTTCAGGGCATCCAGAATGGGCACCGTATTTCCGTTCTCATATCCGCAGTCAAAGGTCAGATAGATAACCTTTTCTTCCCCCTCACCCACATAGAACGCATCATACTCCGCCAGAGCGTCCGCCGAGACATTGCCGCTGGGCTTTGTTCCCTCCTGTCCAAAGCCCAGCCCCCAGTTTTCCGCTTCCTCCACCCTGCCGGAGGCCGTCTCTATGTACGAGACCATTTTCCCCGCCGCTCTTCCCACAAAAAACATGGAGAAAAGAAATGCGACCGTCAGAATTTTTTTCATAAAAAGACCCCTTAATATACCGTTAATCCAGTATATTAAGGGGCTTTCACATTCATGCTTTCAAATCACTATACGACGGGGGTAACAGCCTTATTTACAGTGTCCTGCATCAGGCAGTAGCTCACGATACCAAGACCGAAGATTGTAAGTACAAGGTAAAGAATATTGGAGCTGCCGTTCTGACCCTTGATACGGTCGCAGCGCTCACCCATCTTATACATCCAATAAAGTCCATAGATGCCGCAGGTGATCAGGGACAGCAGGAATACCATACCGCCGGATGTAGCCGCAGGCTCTCCTGCAAGGGTATTTACCTCGTTGTTGATGCTGATCATCCAGTAGATACCGTAAAGGCCGCAGGTGACGATGGTAAGCACCACTGCGAGAACGATATTCCTGGGAGCGACAGTCGGCGCATAGCCTGCATTTACGTTTACGTTAACCGTCTGCTGGTAAGGCTGCTGCTGATATGTCGTCTGCTGATACTGTGTCTGCTGCTGATACTGCTGATCCGGCTGAGGGTTTGAGTAGCCGAGACTGGTTCCGCACTGAGGGCAGAAGGTAACGGTATCTTCAGCCTGTGCACCGCAATTAGGACAAGTTTTCATCTATTTGATTCCTCCTAAAAGTATAAATTTTTTATAAAGTCAGTTTATAATATCTCTGACCTTCTGTCAATATCCTTTAAAAAACTATGTGAGAACAAATATAAATATGCTATAATGGCACATGAACCTGACAATCCACATCATGGAGGCGGCTATGTATAAATGTCCTTTTGATTTTCTGTGGGGCGTATCCTGCCCCGGCTGCGGCATGACCCGCGCCTTTCTCGCTCTGCTTTTACAGCGCGACATCCGTGCTGCCTTCTACTACCATCCCCTGTTTCCCGCAGTCATCATCGCCGCCGTGCTGTTGGCGGTTCACTTCACCGGACTGCACCGTTTCGGCAGAAAGACGAAAAATATTCTGCTTTCTGTATTTTGCATGCTGTTTTTGATCGTTTATGTACTCAGACTGATCTTCTGTCCGGAGCTGATCTCAATCCGGCCCAGCCGCGGTCTCATTTTCCGTCTTCTGTCCCGTCTGTCATAACACAATCACTTTTCCCACCGACAGCTGCTCTACCCGTTCGCCCAGCGCCTCTTTCAAAAGTTTGTAAGCTCTCTTTCCGGTGCAGTGCCCCGTACAGACCCTGTTGATCCCCGTATTCTTTACACGCTCTGCAAATACATTTACCTCTGCCTCCGACTTGTTGAAAAGGTGGAAGCCGCCGATGATCGCCTCCACATGCTTGTCCGGGAACGTCGCCGCAACCTCCTCTATGATATTGTCAGCCCCGCCGTGGGAACAGCTGTTGAAAATAACCAGTCCTTTTTCCGTATCAATGACCAGACTCTGCTCATGGGAAAAATCATCCGGCAGAAAGCGCATGCCCGATCTGCGGTACATATGTTCTCTGATGCCGGCCTTTTCAAGCCCCGGCGTCTTGTGGGGAATCAGCCAGATTCCCTCTGCAATCCGGTAATCCCCGGTTACCGTAACGATACGGTCTGCATATTTTTTTGTGATTCCCTTGGGAATGCCAATATATTTTTTGAAAATAGAAAACTTCGCATAACAGTTTTCCGCAGTGGTCTCCCGAAAGCAGAAGGGCGCGATGTTATTTTGTTCAAAAAAGGTCTTCATCCCGTAAGAATGATCATAATGGGCATGGGACAGGACGGCACAATCCGCATCTTTGAGGGAAATCCCCAGTTTTTCCGCGTTTTCCGCAAACAGACCGGAGGCTCCCGCATCCAGCAGAAGCTTTTTTCCGTGTGCTTCAATCCAGATACTGAGCCCCCACTCTCCCGCAAGGTTTTCCATACCGATATTATCCGCTAAAATCGTCGCTCTCATCCTAACTCCTCCGTTATGCCATATACCCGTATTTTTTCCGTTTTGCCAGAAGGAAGGCAATGCTTACAAACTACCTCTCCGCCGCAGTGTGACCCTGCCTGGAGGGCTTTTGTATCATAGGAAAATTACGGAGTAATTTCCTATGATACAAAAAGAGAAGCCTGTTGCGACTTCTCTCTTTGTTTTCTTGTTTTATGCCTGCGGCTTGCTGAAATCGAAGGTGCTTCCGTCAATCTTTACTGCCTTGCGCTCCTCGGTTGTCGCCTCCAACAACGGCAGCTTACCAAAGCCGAACATTCCCGCTACAAGGGACTTGGGGAAGAGCATGATTGCCGTGTTGTACTTGGTCACGGTATCGTTGTAGAACTGACGCGCCTTTACAACCTTGTCCTCCGTGTCCGAAAGCTCTGTCTGAAGCCGCAGGAAGTTTGCGTCCGCCTTCAGCTCGGGATAGCGCTCTCCGATGGCAAGAATCCCCGAAACCGCCTTTCCCAGCGCCTCGCCTGCCTGATAGGACTCCACAGGGGAAGTTGCCGCCAACACCTTGCTGCGCAGCTCGGTAACCTGTGTCAATGTCTCCTTCTCATAGCTTGCGTACCCTTTTGTGGTCTCGATCAAATTCGGAATCAGATCCGCACGGCGCTTCAACTGCACCTCGATCTGTGCGCCCTGATTCTCCACGCGGTTTTTCAGCACAACCAGTCCGTTATAGGTTTTCACCAATGCAACAATCAATATCAGCAGGATTGCGCCGACCACTGCAAGTGTTATGTATAATCCCATTTCTTTTCTCCTTTTTCTGTTTTGATCCGGCTACCTGCGCCGTCTCCTCTGCATAATCTCGTCTACAATCTGTTGATTTTCTTCCAGAACGACCGCATAGATCAGGTAATCGTCCCACAGCACAACCTGACCCTTATCCGCCTCGCTGAGATTGGAAAAATCGTGGATGAAGTTCTTCATACCGTAAACATATTCCGCCATCTCATTTCCAAGCTCCGTCCTCTTAAACCTTGCCGTCGAGGATTTTCCGGCAATCCCCGCCGCGATGGCAAAGAAGGGGGTCCCCAGCAAAAGAAGCAGCAGGAAGAAAAATACCACCGTCTGAATCAGGATGCCGTAATATTCCGGGTGATCCCGAATGACCTGCACCTGCTCCTTGAAGGAAATATCCGGCGGCATAGAGTCAAGAAACGCCGAGTAAGCGTCCATATCCGGCATCATCCTATACATGAGGATGGCAAGCCCCATAAAGAGGAGGATCGGCACCAGACACCCGACGCAGGGTTTTTTCTTTTTTTCGGTGTTCGCGCCCTTCCTTGTCAGATATCCGGAGGCAATCGCCTCATCCTGCGCAAACTCCTGCCACTTGCGAGCCGCTCCCGCGTCATAAGTACCACCGCACAAAGACTGTATCAGGAAACGGTCGCTCGGTCTGAGCCTGCTGTCGGTCAGATCATCCGTGATCAGATCATATCTGCCGTTCTCCTCCCTGAGCAGCCTCATGGATTCATATTTCAGAATACAGGCGGCAACATCCTTCTGTGGTTCAATCTTCAAGTCCACCAGCAAGCTGATCTCGCCGGGCGAAATTCCCGTCAGCTTATCACGATAATAATCAAAATCCGCCGCCGTAATGAAGGTACTGTTCTTCATAATCTGCTTCTTTGCGCAGTGGAGGGCAACCCTCACCAGAACAAACCAGAAGCCGCTTTTCGCGACAAGAAGAAAGATTGTAAGAAGAATCAGCGCAACGATCACTTCAAATGTAGGATCGTCTTCCAATACCACTTTATAGGCATCCCAGCCGGTTATCACATCCTTCACCAGAAAACAAACCGGTATCAGCCACGCCAGACGCTCCAACATCGTCAAAGTATTTAACGCATTGCTGTGGAACACCTTTTTCTTACGCTTTTCGCGCACGCATCCCCCTCCCCTCTGTCTCACGGCTCCTTCCTTGCAACCATATAGGTATTTCTGTAAAGCGGCTGCCTTAACATGGAAGTATTCCAAAGCCGTCGAAACGTTTTATTGTCTACCTTGCGATTATAACATTTCTCATTACAGTTTACCATATCTTCCAGTGATTCCGCCAGAAAAATATTTTGTTCGTCAAATCCGACCACCGGAACATAGTGCAGCCAGTTCTTGTCCTCCCGCACCCGGATCATAACAATTTTTCTTATAGAGATCTTCACCCTCCGCCTCTATCTGAAAGTGTCTTAAGAGATACGCGCCGGAAAATGCGGAGCATTGATACCCAGTCTGGATGTCAATATGATTCTCCGATTCGATCAAATAATGATCTGCCCCACCCCCGGGCACAAACCGAAAGAAAAGTACGCCCATCAGAATCATATTCTGTGAGCTTTCCACTGTCATGATTTTTGAAGTCATGATTACTATAATCAGTATGCCATATTATCGGCAACAAATCCAAGTATTTGCATTTATTCCACCATTGATTTTGCCGTAATTAAGAAATTTGAATATTCAACTCAATTCAATGTTACCCTGGTGATCCACTTTTGAACTAATAACCTATGACAAAGGTGATAAATGAAAAACTAAATTGAATGCTGAGCAAAAGTTACCTCAAAAATCGTCCCGCCTGCTGAACCTGACTTAATACAAATGCATGCATCATGTACTCTCACAATTTCACGGACAAAAGCCAGCCCCAGCCCTACGCCGCCCAGCTCCCGGCTTCTGGATTTATCCACACGGAAAAACGGCTCGAACACTCGCTCCCTAAGCTCCTTTGGTATTCCGCTTCCCGTATCCTCTACCGACAGATAAACATGTTTTTTTCTCTGATATGCGGTTACTGTAACCTGTCCAAAAGGATGATTATATTTAATTGCATTCTCAACCAGATTGTATACCAGCCTGTAAATAAGAATATCACTTCCTATCATAATAAAATTCTGGCATTTTCCAATCAGCTTTATATTCTTTTCCCGGGCAAGAGGCTCAAGGTCTGCCAAAACCTCTTCAACAATAGCATCCAATATAATTTTATCATCTCTTCCTACCGTCTGAAGCTCACTCATGTCAAGAAGCGTCTTTACCATCCTGTTTAATTTATCATTTTGTTCCGTAACCATTTTTATGGTCTGCAAAGTGTCTGTATCATTTCCCGGGTGGGAGACAGAATTATATAAATCAAGCTGCACCTGCATTAACGCTAATGGAGTGCGCAGCTCATGTGCTGCATTTGCAGTGAACTGTCTCTGTATCTCAAATGCTTCCGCCAGACGCTCAAGCATCTTATTATAAGAAAAGCCAAGCTGGTTCAGCTCCTTAACTTTGCTTTTCTCTATTCTTGAATCAGACAGATTTTGAGCCTGCACCTCTTCAATTTTATCGGAAAACTCCCTGATTGGTCTGAGTGCATGCCCACTTATAAAATAAGTGGCAACTCCTCCCAAAAGTGCCAGCAAAACCATGATTATCAGACTGTTTCTTTTATAGTCGACCTTATTATTGTACACCTGGACTGAAAATCTATCCGCAAACTCATCCCACTTATCGTCCGGTATACTGATATATATTTCATCTGATTTGTTTCCTTTTTCATCCCCTTGTGACTCTACTGCATCATGCAGGGAATCAATATAATGCACACCATTTTTATAGACAAACATAGTCAGGCAGCCACATATAATGGCAATGCATAATGTAGTTATACATGTAAGTCTCCACTGTAGCGAAATTTTTTTCATTTGTCAGACTCCTCCCGTATTTTATAGCCTTCACCTACCTTGTTCATAATGGGATCGTAGCCCAGCTTCACCTTAAGCTTTTTTCTAAGTGAAGACATATGTACCCTGATTGCTCCGCTAAAGCTGTCTGCCGTGGCATCCCACACATGCTCTATCAATTCCTCCTGGCTTACCGGTCTGCCTATGTTAATAAGTAAATATTCCAAAATACCGTTCTCTTTTCTTGTCAGTGGAACCAGCTCTCCCTTTGCATATGCCTCGCGCTTAATTGTATCAAACTTTATTTCTCCGTATTTAAGACATACATCCTTCTGCACAAATTTCCTTCTTGTCAGGCTTCTGATACGTGCTTCAAGCTCCTGCAGATGGAATGGTTTTTCCATGTAATCATTCGCTCCTGCATCTAGTCCCTCTACCTTATCAGCAATCTGACCTCTTGCAGATAATATTAAAACCTTGGTTTCCTCATTATATTTTCTAAGCTCCTTAAGAATCTCCATGCCATCCATACCCGGCAGATTCAAATCCAAAACTATCAGATCATAATTCTCCGACAGTATATATTCAAGCGCCTCTTTCCCATCATAGCATGTATCCACCTCGTACCCGGCAGCATACAGACCTTTTGCAACGATATCACATATCTGTTTCTCATCCTCAACAATTAATAATCTCAAAATTTCCTCCTGCTTCTTAACAATAATTTTACACCTTATATTGTATAATACTAAAATCAGCTGGTCAATAATACAACAAAAAGGAGCGACATTATGTTGAAATACCAAAAAACATGTCAAATCATTCTGCTTATCCTTGGTATATCCATGATAACCTATGGTGCAGTCAGAGGTGAGGTGGATACCGTGCTTGGTAAAGCAATAAAACTATGTCTGGAGTGTGTCGGAATTGGATAAGGAAAAGAAATTACTATCAAAAAAGCTGGCAAAAATGCGTGGATGGATACAGGCCGCAGCAACGCTGCTAACCAATATTCATATTCCAAATTTGTTCAAGGGTAAAATATATCAGGGCAAAGCAAAAACAGTATGCGTACCCGGATTAAACTGCTACTCCTGCCCCGCCGCGACAGGAGCATGTCCAATAGGGGCATTTCAGGCAGTAGTCGGGTCATCCAGATTTAAGTTTTCATACTACATAACCGGATTTTTTATTTTACTCGGTGTGACACTCGGCAGATTTATATGTGGTTTTTTGTGCCCATTTGGATGGTTTCAGGATTTACTTCATAAAATCCCCGGAAAGAAATTATCCACGGCCGGACTAAAGCCGCTCAGGTACCTCAAATATATCATTCTTATCGTTTTCGTTATACTTCTTCCGATGCTTGTAACGAACTCTATAGGAATGGGAGACCCGTTCTTCTGTAAATACATCTGTCCTCAGGGTGTTTTGGAGGGTGCTATACCGCTGTCTATCGGAAATCCCGCTATCCGTTCGGCGCTGGGAAAGCTTTTTTCCTTCAAATGTATTATTTTATTTACAGTGATTGTGCTAAGCATTTTATTTTACAGACCCTTCTGTAAATGGATTTGTCCGCTTGGGGCAATCTACTCATTATTTAATAAGATCAGCTTTCTCAAAATCACCGTTGATAACAGCAAATGTATCGGATGCGGTCAATGCTCAAAGGCATGTAAGATGGATGTGGATGTGTGCAAGACACCGGATCACCCTGAGTGCATACGCTGCGGTGCCTGCATAAAGGCCTGTCCGAAGGATGCCGTCTGCTACCGGTTTATGGGAAAAACATGTCAAAAAAATGACAACAGATAACTATTAAACATTTTACTATTATTTTTAAAGGAGAAATTACTCATGAAAAACAAATTATCATTTATTTCTATTTTTACACTCTGCATAGCATTATCACTTACAGCATGTGGTGGGAAGCAAGCTTCCAAAACAGATTCTAAAAATGCACAGACCGAAGCCGGCACAGAAGCATCCGGCAAATCAGATTCCATGCTTGATGATTTATATCAGCAGGAAAATCAGCTTTTTGCGGATCATGCTGATGTGTGGAACAGGGTATTTGGCATGATGAATAAAAGTGATGCTGATCCAAACGGAGATTATGCTGATTATCTTGCCGGTACCGTAGAATCAAACAAGGATTCCTTTACAGACGATGAGCTTAAAACACTCAATGAAGATATTGAAACCATACGAAAAATCGAAGAACAGATAGCAGAGCTTGAAAACAAAAATACATCATCAGACAACAAACAGAACGACAGCTCTGAAGCCTCATCTGTATTCACTGATTTTTCCGGTGAGGATTTTGATGGCAATACGGTGGATGACAGCCTGTTTTCCGGTAATGCAGTAACAGTCGTCAACTTCTGGTTTACCGGCTGCAAGCCATGTGTCGCTGAATTATCCACGCTTAACGAATTAAATGATGCTATCAAATCAATGGGCGGAGAAGTGGTTGGCATCAACACTGAAACCTTCGATGGAAACAAGACAGCTATCAAAGAGGCAGCCTCTGTTCTTGAAAGTCAGGACGCCAAGTACCGTAATCTGTCCATTGACTCCTCTTGTGCAGCCGGTAAATATGCCTCAGAAATCATGGCATTTCCAACAACTATACTCGTTGACAGAAATGGCAATATTGTAGGCGAACCAATGCTTGGCGGAATTGATAACAAAGACAACTATGATGCCCTTATGAAGCAGATTCAGTCTGTAATTGATGCAGACAGCACAAATAATTAAATATCTGCATATAAAAAGCTCCTGTGCATTGCACTGAGAGCTTTTTAACCTGCAAAGCCTGCTACACTGATATTTGGTGGACTCTCCACTACTGTTCTTTACTGTTCATCCCTCTGGATATCCGGCACAAAGGAGATCGGCGAGATATCGGTGATATTTGTCTCCCTGATCTCAATCCTTTGCAGGCTTGTGAGCCCGCTCAGGGCGCTTACACTGCTGATCGGATTTCCCGTCAGATTCAGAGTCTCCAGCTTCGTCATGCCGCTTAAGGCACTGACATCGCTGATGTTGTTACGATTTATCAGTAAGGTGGTAAGATTTGTCAGATCACTCAAGGCGCTGATGTCACTGATCTCGTTAAAATCCATGAGCAGACCTTCCAGCTTGGTCAATGCCTTTAACGGACTGACATCCCGGACGCTGTTGTTGGAAAAATGCAGCGTTTCCATATTTGTCAGCTCGCTTAAAGCGCTGATATCACTGATGCTGTTATATTCCATGCCTAATGTCTTAAGACCGGTCAGTGTTTTCAACGGGCCAAGATTGCTGACGCTGTTGTAGTTAAAATAAAGCCTTTCCAGCTCATGCATGTTGCTCAGCGCGCTTAGATCGCTGATCTGGTTCTTGCTAAGCTGCATGTCCTTCATTTTCGTTGCCGCGCTTAACGGGCTGATATCACTGATGCTGTTGTCGTCCGCCCAAAAGGTAACAAGCTGCGTCATGCCGCTTAAGGCACTGATATCGCTGATATTCTTATTTCCCAGAATATAGAGGGAACGCATATAGACCATATCACCCAGCGCACTGATGTCACTGATCTCGTTGTATCCGCAGTCAAAATACTCCAGCCTGACCAGACCGCTCAGGGCGCTGAGATCGCTGATCTGGTTACTCCGGAGATGGAGATAATTCAGGTTGACCAGACTGCCAAGTGCAGAGATATTCTGAATCCCCTTGTCCATCAGATTAAGTCCCTCAATCTCCCACACATCGCTTAACATGATATCCCCGTCGGCAATGCCGGTGATCTCTCTCATGGCTGCTTCCAGATTGGCATCCTGCCAGTCCATTGCACGATCCGTCAGTCCGGCATCCTCCCAGCTTACAAAATCGGGTGGCGACATCCGGCTTTGCAATTCTTCTATCTCTGCAATTCTATCCAGCATAGCCGAAGATCCGGTCGCATCATAGCCCTCTTCAAGAATAGCAATCGCCTGATCATACTCGCCCATTGCAACATATACTTCTGCCAGTCCGAGATATGCTTCCTCGCATTTCGGCTCAATGGCGATCGCCTCCTCATAGGCTGCAATCGCCGCCTCGTAATTCAGCTCCGTCAAATACTGCTTTGCCAGCTCCAACTGCTCCGCAACCGATTTATTGCTGCCGCTGTTGCTTACGATGGCAACAACAAGAACCGCAACCGCTATGACGGCGATCAAAGCGGTAAGACCGATTATGATCTTTGATTTGTTTGATTTCTTTTGTGGCATAATAACGCTCCTTGGAATGTCATTTCGCAAAAGAGGACAAACCAAGCCGTCTGACGGTTCGATTTGTCCCCAAAATCGCAATTCTTATGTTTTGTTCTAATTTACAGTTGTTTCTTAGAACTTACCGGCCTTTGCTGCTTCCTCGATGGAAACTGCAACTGCAACGGTAGCGCCTACCATCGGGTTGTTACCCATACCGATGAGACCCATCATCTCAACGTGTGCGGGAACGGAGGAAGAACCTGCGAACTGTGCATCGGAGTGCATACGTCCAAGGGCATCCGTGAAGCCGTAGGACGCAGGGCCTGCAGCCATGTTATCCGGGTGCAGGGTACGTCCGGTACCACCGCCGGATGCAACGGAGAAGTACTTCTTGCCAGCTTCGATTCTCTCCTTCTTGTAAGTACCTGCAACGGGATGCTGGAATCTGGTCGGGTTGGTAGAGTTACCGGTGATGGAAACGTCTACATTCTCCTTCCACATGATTGCAACACCCTCGGGAACGCTGTTTGCGCCGTAGCAGTTTACCTTGGAACGAAGTCCGTCGGAGTAAGCGATTCTCTCTACTTCGGTTACGGTGTTGGTGTAGGGATCATAGGAGGTCTCTACAAATGTAAATCCGTTGATACGGGAAATGATCTTTGCTGCGTCCTTGCCAAGTCCGTTCAGGATAACACGAAGCGGCTTCTGACGAACCTTGTTTGCCTTTTCAGCGATACCGATTGCACCCTCTGCTGCTGCGAAGGACTCATGTCCGGCCAGGAAGCAGAAACAGTCGGTCTCCTCCTCAAGAAGCATCTTGCCAAGGTTTCCGTGACCAAGACCAACCTTACGGGTATCTGCTACGGAACCGGGAATACAGAATGCCTGAAGGCCCTCGCCGATTGCGGCAGCAGCCTCGGAAGCCTTCTTGCAGCCCTTCTTGATTGCGATGGCAGCGCCTACGGTGTAAGCCCAGCATGCATTTTCAAAACAGATGGGCTGGATCTTCTTTACCTGCTCGTAAACGTCCAGACCTGCATCCTTTGTGATCTTCTCTGCTTCTTCGATAGAGGAGATGCCGTAGCTGTTGAGCACAGCGTTGATTTTATCAATACGTCTTTCATATGATTCAAATAAAGCCATTATTTTGTCCTCCTTTATCCTTCTATTATTCTTTTCTGGGGTCGATGATCTTTACTGCGTCGTCCACACGGCCGTACTGACCGCATGCCTTCTCGTATGCAGTGTTGGGATCGTCACCCTTCTTGATGAAGTCTGTCATCTTGCCAAGGCTTACGAACTTGTAACCGATGATCTGATCGTCCTTATCAAGTGCGATGCCGGTTACATATCCCTCTGCCATCTCCAGATAACGGGGACCCTTCTTCAGAGTACCGTACATGGTACCAACCTGGCTTCTCAAGCCCTTTCCGAGATCCTCAAGACCTGCACCGATGGGCAGACCCTCCTCGGAGAACGCACTCTGGGTACGTCCGTAAACAATCTGTAAAAACAGCTCTCTCATAGCGGTGTTGATTGCGTCACACACAAGGTCTGTATTCAGAGCTTCCATAACGGTCAGTCCGGGAAGGATCTCGGCTGCCATAGCTGCGGAGTGGGTCATACCGGAGCAGCCGACTGTCTCGATCAGCGCTTCCTGAATGATGCCTTCCTTCACGTTCAATGTCAGCTTGCAGGCACCCTGCTGAGGTGCACACCAGCCCACACCGTGTGTCAGACCGGAAATATCTTCTACTTTCTTTGCCTGAACCCATTTTGCTTCTTCCGGGATCGGTGCACATCCATGATGTACGCCCTGGGCAACGGTACACATTTCTTCAACTTCCTTTGAGTAAATCATGTGAAATCTCCTTTCAAAAATAAATATGATATCTTTTTATCATTTTTACCGTGTTCATTCTCTCACATTTGTCACAAAAAATCCAGTATTTTTTCAAAAAGACACCGATTATGACAGGATTACCCTGTCGTTTACCGACTTGACCTCTTCAAACTTGTGGAGCAGATCCGTAACCGTCAGATTTTTCTTCTCCTCTCCGCTCACATCATAGATGATTTTACCTTCATTCATCATCACAAGCCGGTTGCCGTGTACGATGGCGTCATTCATGTTGTGCGTGATCATAATGGTGGTCAGATGATCCTTCTCCACGATGCGGTCGGTGGCGGAAAGAACCTTTGCCGCAGTCTTGGGATCCAGCGCAGCCGTATGCTCGTCAAGCAAAAGCACTCTGGGCTTTCTTAAGGTTGCCATGAGAAGCGTCAGCGCCTGACGCTGTCCGCCCGACAGAAGGCCCACTCCCGTCGTCAGACGATCCTCCAGTCCCAGATCCAGAATTTTCAGCTGCTCCCTGTAAAAATCTCTCTCCTTGTTGGTGATACCGATCTTCAACGTTCTCGGCTGTCCTCTGCGGGCTGCCAGCGCAAGATTTTCCTCGATCTGCATGCTGGCGGCGGTTCCCGTCATGGGATCCTGGAACACGCGCCCCAAATACCTTGCGCGCTTGTGCTCAGACATCTTCGTCACATCGATATTGTCTATCTTAATGGTTCCCTCATCCACAAACCAGGTTCCGGCTATGGCGTTCAACATGGTGGATTTTCCGGCGCCGTTTCCGCCGATCACCGTCACAAAATCTCCCTCGTTCAGTTTCAGGTTCAATCCGCTGAGCGCAATCTTCTCATTCACCGTTCCGGCATTGAAGGTTTTTTTCAGTCCTGTCAGTTCAAGCACGGGGCGCACCTCCCTTTCCTGTTTTCTTGAAGTATTTCCCTTTAAGGTACGGGATGGCAAGGAATACCGCAACGACCACCGCGGAAAGCAGCTTCAGATCGTTGGAATTGAGTCCCAGCCACATTACCACCTGTAACACCAGATAGTAGATGATGGCGCCGAACGCCACGGAGAACAGCTTGAAGGCGAAATTTCCGCGGATCTTTCCGAATACCACCTGTCCGATAATCACGGCGGCAAGGCCGATCACGATAGCGCCCCTGCCCGCGTTGATATCCGCAAAGCCTTGATACTGTGCATAAAGGCCGCTGGCAAACGCAACGATACCGTTGGAGATCATCAGACCAAGGATCTTGTTCTTATCCGTATTGATTCCCTGCGCGCGGGACATGTTGGGGTTTGAGCCCGTCGCTCTGATCGAGCATCCCAGCTCGGTTCCGAAAAACCAGTACAGGATCGCCACAAGAATCACGATCACCAGCGCCACCACAAAAATGGTATTCCGATAGAACGGCACATCCTTTACATAGCGGAGGGATACTAACAGATCGTATTTATCAACATTGATTGCCTGATTTGCCTTGTTTCCCATGATTCTCAGGTTGATGGAATACAGACCGAGCTGCGTCAGGATACCTGACAGAATGGCCGGTATTCCGAAAAAGGTATGTAAGATACCGGTGATCATGCCCGCCAGCATACCTGCCAGAAAAGCACACAACAGTGAAACCCACACGGAGTGTCCGTTTAACATCATCATAATGCAGACCGCTCCTCCGGTACACATGGTTCCATCCACTGTCAGATCCGCCAGATCCAGAATTTTGTACGTCAGATATACACCGATTCCCATAATTCCCCATATGAGTCCCTGTGCGCACGCTCCCGGCAGAGCGTTTAAAAGTGTTACGATATTCACGTTTTATCCTCCTTCTGTAATAAAATAGATACAGACATGCAACATTATAACAAAAAGCGCCAAAAAAGAGAAGTCCTTTTTTGACGCTTTCTCGATCTTTTCTGTTTTCTGTTTAATCCGGTCTGTCCCGTTTAGTTGGAACCGATTGCCACATAGCCCTCGGGAACCGTAATATTCAGAGCCTCACAGTTTGTGGCGTTATACTTTTTCTGGAAATCAACCGCATACTCGATCGGCATGGTGGATACATCCGCACCGTTTACCAGAATCTCGTATGCCATCTCTCCTGCCTTGTAGCCGATGCTGTAGTAGCTGATGGAAAGAGTTGCCACGCCGCAGCCGGAGCAGATGCCCTCTTCGCCGGCAATGATGGGAACGCCTGCGGGGAGGCAGATATTGTTGATCACCTCGGTAGCGGATGCAGCAGAGTTATCCGTGGGAATGTAAATCACATCACACTCGGAGGCTGCCGTGGTTGCAACTGCCGCAATATCGTTGGAATCCGCGAAGGTATAAGGCTTGCAGGTGTAACCATAGCCCTCAAGAGCCTCGGAAACTACCTTTACCTGAAACTCGGAGTTAGGCTCTGCGGAACAGTAAAGAAGTCCCACACTCTTTGCATCCGGGAAAAGCTCATGCAGCATATCTGCCTGCTGATCCAGAGGCGCAAGATCGGAGGTGCCGGAAATATTAGAACCGGTCACTCCCGTCCAGTCGGAAAGCTGCAATGCGGTTGCATAATCTGTAATGGAGGTTCCCAGAATGGGGATCTTGTTGGTTGCCGCTGCAGCCGCCTGCAGGGAAGCCGTGGCATTTGCCAGGATCAGATCCACGCCTGAGGAAACAAACTGGTTTGCAATGGTTGCACAGGTTGCGGAATCTCCCGAAGCGTTCTGCTCGTCAAACTTCACTCTGTCTCCCAATTTCTCAGTGAGTGCTGCCTTGAAGCCCTCCGTGGCCGCATCCAGAGCCTCGTGCTGCACAAGCTGGCAGATACCCACCGTATAAGTCTTTTCGCTGTTGTCCGTTCTTCCCGGACCGGACTGGGAATCCTTGCCGCCGCAGCCCGCTAAAGCTGCCGTCATGACAAGAGCCATACAAATTGCCGTTAATTTTTTCATAACATATCCTCCTTTTGTGAAATATTCTTTCACCTTTGATACTGTGACGCTTTAACGCATTTAAGTATCAACGTTAAATGTAATATACACTTACCCGGAGGATTCGTCAAGTTCTATTTTTCAATTTTCGTAACAATTTCACCCTGTCTTTTGTAGATGCTTCCCTCGGGAAGGAATCCTCTCACGCTGGAGAGCGGGTACACATTGCTGTTTCTTCCGATGATCGTGCCGGGATTCAGCACGGAGTTGCATCCCACTTCCACAAAATCTCCCAGCATGGCGCCCATCTTCTTCAACCCGGTGGCAAGCTCCTCTCCCTCCGCTGACTTTAACACCACAAGCGTCTTGTCGCTCTTTACGTTTGAGGTGATGGAGCCTGCGCCCATGTGGGACTTGAAGCCCAGAATGCTGTCCCCCACATAATTGTAATGAGGAACCTGCACCCGGTTGAACAGGATCACATTCTTAAGCTCCGTGGAATTGCCCACCACGGCGCCCTTTCCCACAATGGCATTGCCCCTGACAAACGCGCAATGTCTGATCTCCGCCTCCTCATCCACGATAAGGGGACCGTTCAGGCAGGCGGTGGGGGCAACCTTCGCCGTCCGGGCAATCCAGATATTCTCGCCTCTCTTCTCGTAGCGGTCATCCGGCAGCGTATTTCCCAGCTCTATGATAAAATCATGGATTTTCCCCAGCACCTCCCACGGGTACTCCGCCTGTCTGAGCAACGGCGCCGCCATGGTCTCCGTCAGGTCGTATAAGTTTTTGATTTTCCATGCTTCCATTTTCCGCATCCTCCGTTTTGTTCGCCTCTCCGTCAAAATCAAAGGAGATGGCTTCATTTTCATATTTCAGTCCCGCATCAAATACAGCTCCCGATTTTGCGGTAAAACCGGTGATTCTTTCCTTGGTTTTTCCTGTTTGGAACAGCTCCGCGAGCACCTCATCGGAAAGCGGCACCTTCGCCACCGTATGGAACACCTTGAAGCCGCAGCCGTCGCACACAAGCTGCCACTGCGTCCGCATCAGCGGCTTTCCGCATTTCGGACAGGGAACCGCCGTTTCCTGCGGTTTCGGTTTTTCCGGGAAGTCAAAGACAATTCTCTTGTTTTCGTCCAGCTTGAGCGCCGCCTCAAACATCATGCCCGTCTTTGCCACAAACCCGGAGATGGGCTCCGTCCTGCCGTTTGTCAAAAGCTCCTTCACCGCAGCTTCCTTTAGCTTGACACCCGCGATCTTTCCGATGGAAAATCCGCAGCTCTCCGGATTTTCCCTGTCATGGTTCACACAGGCATACCCGAACGGCGTCAGTTCGATCTCTCCGCCGCACAGAGGGCATTTGACGTCCTTCAGTTTTTTCGCCTCCACATTCTCAAAGTCAAAGCGGACATTGCTCTGCCCGTTTTCGTCCTTCTCCAGTATCAGGCAGGCGTCAAACCGCTTTCCCGTCTTTTTGGATTTGAAGCCCCTTATGGTGGTGGTCGCGCCCTTTGTCAGAAGCTCCCGCACCTGCGCCTCACTTAAATCCTTCTCTGCAATCTTTCCGATTGCAAAGCGGCAGCCGCCCTCTGCGTTCTTCTCCCGGTGCTCGCACACATAGCCGAAGGGGCTTATCAGGATTGCACCGCCGCACTGGGGGCACACCGCATCCTTTACCTTTTTCGCTTCCACATTCTCAAAGTCAAATTTCAGCGAGACCCTTCCGTCCTCCTCCGTTGCCACCATCAGACAGGCATCGAATTTCTTGCCGCTCTTTGACTTAAAGCCCCGCAGGGTGTCCGTTCTTCCCTGCATAAGCAGCTGGGTAAGCTCCTCTGTTGCAAGTGCTCTGCCCGCGATCTTTCCCACGGAAAAATAGCAGGTCTCCGGTTTTTCACGATGATTTTTGCAGGTATAGCCGTAATAGGTCTTTTCCACATCACCGCCGCACACGGGGCACTGAATCCCCTCGATCTTTTCCGGTTCATCCTTGGGAAATTCAAAGCGGATCTTCGGCACATTGTTTTCGTCCCGCTCCATTTTTAACGCCGCCCTGAATTTCTTCTTTGATTTTGAAACAAAGCCTTCCAAAACAGGCGTCTGTCCCTCCGCAAGAAGGCTCACCGCCTCCTCCTCCGACAAGGCTCTGCCCGCGATCTCTCCTATGGAAAAGCGGCAGCCCTCCCCGCCGTTATACGACGAACATCCGAATCCGAAGGGCGTGGTCTGCATCGGCGCGCCGCACACCGGGCAGGAGACATCCAGCTTTTTCCTTGCCGCTTCTCCCCGGGAGCCCTTTCCCGTCAGGGGGCGGATCCTTTCAAGCAGACTGCCCTTTAAATCCCGCTGTGCCATGGAGATGGTTTCCCTGCGGATGAAATCCTCCAGTTTGGCGCGGTATTCCATCATATCCACGCTGCCTCTGGTAATGCCGTCCAGCCCCTTCTCCCATGACGCCGTCATGCGCGGGTTCAAAAGCTCGGGAACCGTCATGTCCACTGTTTCGTAAATCATTTCTCCCAACATTTTCGGGGACAGGATCTGGGTCTTGGTATTCAGGTTCAGATACCCCACCCTGACCAGCTTCTTTATGATTTCCGCCCTTGTGGCGGAAGTGCCGATCCCGGAGCCCTTGATCTGTGCCCGCAGCTCCTCATCCTCAATCAACTGCCCCGCATTTTCCATGGCAAGTACCATGGAACCGGAGGTATAGCGCTTAGGCGGCTGGGTTTTGCCCTCCTTGCGCTCATATCCCTGCACCGGAATCTCGTCTCCTATGCGGAGCCTGTCGGCAATGGCAAGCAGCGAGGCGTTCTCTTTGTCGTCCCTCTCCTCCTCCGTCTCCGCATCATCGGCGCCCTTCGGGGGCTTTGCCGCGATCTCAAGATACCCCGGCGTCTTAAGCACTTTTGTCCCGGCAAAAAAAGACTCGGCTCCCACGCCCACGGTCAGCTTGACCGTCCGGTACTCTGCGGGCGGATAGAAAATGCTCAGAAATCTTCTCACGATCAGATCAAATACCTTGCGCTGCAGCTCATTTAATGTATTCAGCTCTGAGAGCTGACCGGTGGGGATAATGGCATAGTGATCCGTCACCTTGGAATCGTCCGTATAAGGAGATTTTGCAACGCTGCGATAGCCTCCCTCCCGCAGGATCCGCTCCGTGAAGGCGGCGGTAGGCTCATAGCCCTTCAGCTTATTCAGATTCTTTCCGATCTCCTTCGCCACCGCGCTGGAAAGCACACGGGCGTCCGTTCTCGGGTAGGTGGTCAGCTTCTTCTCATACAGATCCTGCGCCACCTGAAGCGTCTCGTCCGGACTGATCTTGAAGCGCTTGGAGCACTCCGCCTGCAGCTCCGCAAGGTTAAACAAAAGCGGCGCTTTCTTCTTTGCGTTTCCAAGCTCCAGTGCCTTCACAACGGCAGGAACGCCCTGCAAGGCATCGATCAGGGCGTCGGCGCTCTCCTGCTTTTTAAAGCCGTTCTCCTTGTATAAAAGCGGGGATTCAAAGTATTTGGATCCTTCCACCGCCTTCCATTCCGCTTCGAGCCCGCCCTCCGTGAATTTTCCGATCACGCGGTAGAACGGGGTCTCCGTAAAGTTCCGGATCTCTCTCTCCCTGATCACCACCATGCCCAGCACGCAGGTCATCACGCGCCCCACCGCAATGGCGGTGTAGCTCTGGGTACCCGCCGCCTCATTCAGCAGATTCCCGTACTTCACGGACAGCGCTCTGGAAAAGTTGATTCCCATGGCATAATCTTCAATCGTCCGCATAATGCCGGACTTTCCGAGATTTGCGTACTCGGACATGGGTTTGGCTTCCCTGAGCCCTCTTAAAATCTCCTCCTCTGTCTGGGAATCGATCCAGACACGCTTTTCCTCCATCCCCTTGCGCACACCGCCGAAGTTGCGGATATTTTCCTCGATGGTCTGTCCTTCTTTTCCGGCATCCCCTGCCCAGTAGACCGTATCGATGTCCTCGCGGAACAACATGCCGTGAACCACATCATACTGCCTGCTCACTTCCGGCTTCACATGATATTTATATTCCGCCGGAAGAAAAGGAAGATCCTCCAGCCGCCATTTTTTGAATTTTTCGTCGTACTCCTCCGGGTAGACCATTTCCACCAGATGGCCGACACACCAGGTAATCACATAGGAGTCGTTCTCCAGATAGCCGTTGTTTCTGCCGGAAACCTTAAGGATCCGGGCAAATTCCTGGGCTACGGAGGGTTTCTCCGTTATGATCAGTTTTTTTTGAGTCATACATTATGTTGAGTCAAAAGACTCGTTCCTTTCACTAGCGGTATTTTTGATATATATCACTCAACATTTTTCTTCTTTTTTTGCTATTGTTATTATTGTGACTACCATCATTAGCAAAGAAAGGAGAGAAAAAAATGGAATGGTCAGAAAATGTTTTTACATCTGAACTGTCAACCTACATTTCTAAATTAAAGGAGGTGATGCATCAAAAGGGTTATAGTGATTACCAGATCCAAACCTACAATAAAACATGGCACACTTTGGTATCTTATTCGACGAATCAACCGGACCAGAAATTTACAGAAAATTTCCGCCAACAATTTCTTCAAGACGTTTATGCGGAATCTCTAGAAAGGCGCAGTTCTATGTATCGAATCACAAGAGCGATTAATATACTCTCCGATTTTACTCAATTTCATGTTATCTTCCGACAGTATTGTACATCAAAGACAGACTTTTCGGAAGAGTTAAAAGAAATATTTCTTGGATTTTTACAAGAAGAATCTCATCGTCATTTTACAGAAAACACAATGAAGTCTCTTCGTACAAGACTTCTGCGTTTTCATGATTATCTTTATGACACGGAGATCCGAGATTTTAGGGCTATAACAGGTGAAACGATAAATCTTTATGTTCTGTCCATGGCAAGGTTTTCTACAACTTATGTATCTGAATCGCTTCGTGAACTTCGCCGGATGTTAAAATGGGCTTTTGATAACCACTATATTGATACACAATTAGCAGAATACATTCCCCATGTAAAAAACATTCGTCAGCAAAAAATACCTAGCACATTCACATCTGCCGAAATTGAACAGATATTAAATTCTGTGGATCGAGCCAACCCAATCGGCAAGCGAAATTATGCTATATTTCTAATTGCAGCAAGACTTGGAATCCGAAGCAGTGATATACGAGCTTTATCTTTTTCAAATATTGATTGGGACAATAAAAAAATCTCTTTTTCACAGAAAAAAACCGGACGAGCTCTTACTCTCCCAATGCCCAATGATGTCGGCTGGGCTATCATTGACTATTTAAAAAACGGGCGTCCCGAAACAAATATAAAAAATGTGTTTGTTTCTCATCAATATCCATATGGTGAATTAACTACTATTGGCAATATTGTCCCTTGTCAAATGAGAAGTGCCGGAATAAAAACTCCTATTAATAGACGCACAGGAATGCACGCATTCAGACATGGGCTGGCAACACGAATGCTTGAAAATGACGTTCCACTCCCAGTTATATCACAAACTCTTGGACATGCTGACATTTCAAGCACAGAAGTCTATCTAAGAATCAGCTTAAAACAGTTATCAAAATGTGGATTGGAGGTGGATTTATGAAAAAAAGAACAGTAGGTTCTTTCAATGGTCCTTTTGCCCCTATGCTTGATTTATTTGTAAAACAAAAACAGGCACTCGGCTATGATTACGTTGGTGGCTATAGCGCATTACATGTATTTGATGTATTCAGTCAAAAATATGACATAAAAAACTACGAGCTAACAAAAGATATTGTTTTGGATTGGGCTCGGAAACGTCCTAATGAAAATGACGCCACTAGATCATTGCGGATCAGGTATCTCCAACATTTTTCTACTTTTTTAAATAGTCAAGGATATTGCGGTTATGTTGCTCCTCCACGAAAATTTCGCTCTTCACAACATACTGCATATGTGTTTACCAAGAATGAAATCCGTAAACTATTTTCATCTTTGGATCATATGAGTGTTTCACCCAACTCTCCATATCGCTACCTTGCATTTCCCCTATTGTACCGGATGCTATATGGCTGTGGTTTTCGTATATCTGAAGTTTTAAATTTGACAGTGGGTGATGTTGACTTGAAAAGCGGAATTATACATGTAATAGATTCCAAAAACGGAAATGAAAGATTGGTTCCAATGACAGAAAGCCTCCTGGTCAAATGTCGAGATTATGCTAGTAAAGTTCATGTCCAACATGATAAAAAATTTCCTTTCTTCTTCAAAAAAGATGGTACTAGCTATTGCGTGAGCAACATTGAGCGTCATTTTCGAGAGCAACTATGGTTGGCAGGGATACCTTATCTTGGAAAGGAACTGGGTCCTAGAGTTCATGATTTACGCCACACGTTTATATGTCACAGGCTAAATCAATGGGCAGAAGAAAATATTGATCTTACTACAATGTTACCGATTTTATCAAAATATGTTGGACATACAGGTATTACCTCTACACAGTATTATCTTAAACTAACTGCTGAGGCATTTCCAAACGTGCTTAAGCAAATGGAGGAATTAACCGGATATGTATTCCCTGAAATAGGAGGTGTTTCATATGAAGAGTAAAACTGTAGACTTTCCCTACCACTTAACGAAATTTTTCACAGAATACTTGCCAATACAACGTAACTTAAGTTCAAATACAATATCTTCATACCGAGATACATTCCGTCTGTTGCTTATGTTCTATGACACAGAGAAACATATAAAGCCAAATCGTCTAGATTTGGATATGGTAGACCGGAATAATATTGAGGAATTTTTACAATGGCTCAAAGAGAATCGAAATTGTAGCCCCAGTACCTGCAATCAACGTCTTGGTGCATTAAAGTCCTTCTTTTCCTATTTGCAGTTTTCCCTACCAGACAGGGCTTTACAATGCCAAAAAGCCCTTTTTATTCGGTCAATGAAACAACCAGATCCCGGATTTAAATACCTTACCATTGACGGCATAAAGGTGCTTCTTGAACAGCCAGACACTAATACAAAATACGGTCGCAGAGATCTTGCTTTACTTAGCCTTATGTACGACACTGGTGCCAGAGTCCAAGAAATTGCTGGCATTCGTTTTTCACATATCCGCTTTAGCACACCAGCAACAATTCGATTAACCGGAAAGGGTGACAAAACACGAGTTGTTCCCATTCTTTCCAGAACAGAAGGTATATTGAAACAATATACTAAAGAATTTAAAATTGCTGAGTCTGGAAACGAGGCATACTTATTTCAAAACCGAACCGGTCAACAACTATCACGTTTTGGGATCAACTACATTCTAACCAAATATGCAGATATGGCAAGAAACGAACGACCGGATCTTATACCCGAAAAACTATCGCCACACTGCATTAGACATTCTAAGGCAATGCATTTATTGCAAGCAAATGTAAATTTGGTTTATATTCGTGATCTACTCGGACACACAAGTGTAACGACAACAGAAATCTACGCCCGGGCTGATACAACTCTCAAACGTGATGCACTTGAAAAAGCAAATCCAATTAAAGACACTCCCGTCATGCCACAATGGAATGATGATGATGGATTGATGGAATGGTTACGGAATTTGATCTAGTATTACTGTTTTAGCGGGTGATTTCACCATCACCCGCAGAAAGGAATTATTCCTATGAAGAAAAACAAATGTAATTTTTGCATGAAAAATCAGCCAATAGTAAACATGGACATTACAAATGATTATCAATTTTCTTTACCCATTTTTTCAGGAACTTTAGTAATTACTGATAAAAAGAGAAGTAGAGAATACCTGTATGGTATAACTTATTGTCCTATTTGTGGAAGGAAAGTTACTTAATCTAGTGCGATATAGGCATGTTGACTGCTTTTTATTACAGTACATTCCGCAATATAATCAGAATTATCTATAACAGCTTTCCATTCAGCAGCTATCAACATAATGCTCAAATAAGATTTATTTAATCTTTTATGATGATTATATACTCTCCAAAAGTCAGCACTGTTAGTAAAATTAACTTTTACATGATAATTTGGAGAATTCGGGCTAAACACTGGAACATTGAGTATGAAAGCAAATTCACCTTTTACTTTATGATAATACGAGGTTTCTACTATATAAAATCCGCATGGATTTGATATAAACTTTGTGTAATTTTCTTTACACCTCATAAAATCAGAAAAGTGGCAATCCCCGATAGTATCATCTCCAGAAGATAAGCTTTCAATATACGCTGCATAAATTGTTTTTAATGTATCAGGTGCAATCCTAGAACCGGTACCAACTGTTCCACCACCGCCTGAACCTTTATGAATATTAACTTCTTTGATGTTACCAAGGATTCTCGTTTTAAATCCTTCTAACACAAAAAGATTTTTATCGTATCTATCGGTATCAAAATTGATATCATTACGAATACAAATAGCGAACTTATGATCTTGTTTAGATTTACTTCTAAAATGCGCAGTTGATCCCCCCATAGAAACAATCATCATTGGGGCATCACAATCATCAGTATCGCAAAAAAAGGAGGCTTTTTCACTTACTTCATCTGCATTAATAGATCTTCCATTCGGATTCCCAATACGTGCTTTTTTAGCCATAATAATTACCTCGGAGGTTTTAATAAATTATGAATAATAAAAAATGCAACTTATGTCAAAAGCAACACATAAGTTTTACATCACCAGGTTCAAACAATAAAGCTGAAATTTACATGCAAGGTATTAATCACCTAACATTCTATGGAGATGACAGTGCTGATTATATACTAAAATGTAATTATTGCCCTAAATGTGGGAAAAAAATAACAACGTAATTAACTTATCCGCAAAAAACAAATCATTAAATATTATGTGGAGTAAATCTTGATAAAAAGGAGAAAATACATGGATTTAAACTATAACTCAACATATTCTAAAACTAAATATAACGTGATTTATGTTGAGCTACACATAAATCAGTTTTTTTTGAGCCATTTATCTCTCCATTTCGAAGCTATTTTCCATTCTCACATATCCCGCATGGATATCAGTCTCAGATAATCCCTTACCCTCGCCTCAAGGTGCAGCTTTTCATCAAAGGAATCTCTCGAAAACAAATAGACATAGGACGCCTCCACCTTTGCCTTCCGGGCGCAGAGCATGAGCCTCTCATAATCCTCATGGGACACATAGACCCTGTCACTGCAGCAGAGTCCGATCATGGTTCTTCCCTCTCTGTCCTGCAGGATCATATCGATATTTCCGGTTTTTCCCACCCACTCCCCCGAGCGTTCATATACAAAGGGCAGGCTCCCCCGTCTGTTCTGTTCCTCCATAAATTCCGTGCAGATTGTCCTGAAATATTCTCCCGCATACCTCGTGAATCCGGGCGCAACAAATGCAGCATAGAAATCCTCGCTGCCCATACTGTGCAGACGGCTTAGGTTGGGATAAAGAAAACGAAAATAGAAATGTATAAAGTGATTGCGGATGCGGTAAATCCCCTTCTGTGCATTGACGCTGCCTGCGGTATCGTAGGAGAAAACCTTCTCCACGATCTCAAGCTCCATCAGGTTTTTCAGATAAACACTGATTTTTGCGCGGGAAAAGCCCGTATGCCGGTACAGATCGTTCAGCTTATACATGCCGCCCGCGATCGATGCCAGAATCGTGTTATATACCGCCGTCTCTCTCAGCTCCTCCGCAAAAAGGCGGTCTGCCTCACAGGACAAAACACCCGTGGGGGAAAGAATTGTGCCAATAATATTATCCTTTACGGTATCTTCTTTTTTAAAGCATGCCCACAGACCGGGGACACCGCCCAGCACGGCGTAGACCTGAGCGCACTGTTTCGTGTCATATCCGGGAAAGAACTCCCTGCAGTCGCGGAATTTCAGTTCTTTGATCTTAAGCAGACCCGAAAGGGAATGCGCCGCAGCCCCCATCCGCCTGATCATGCCGTTTTCTACCCAGCCGACGGAAGAGCTGCTCAGAATAATCAGTGCCTGTCTTTCCTCCGATGCCTCGCGCACAAACGAAACCAGCGCCTCCATAAAATCGGACTGCAGCTTTACCAGATGCTGGAACTCGCGGATCACAATCACGCTTTTTGCTTCTTTATCTTCGGTGAGTGTACGCAGAATATCTCCATAAGAGCCAATCTGTACCTCTTTGTCCCCGGCTTCGGCAATCTCCCTGCTCCACTGATAGAGCTGCTCTTTCGGGGAACAGGAACGCGCCGCATAGAAGCTTACAGGCTTGTCCTTTGTAAACTCACGCAGCAGAGAAGCTTTTCCGATATTCTTTTGCCCGTAAACCACCACAATCTGACTGCCCTGACGGCTGTAATACTGATTGAGCTGTGTAAGCTCCGCGCTACGTCCCAATAACATGCCTTCTCTCCCACGCTACAACATTTTGACCAGCATCTGCTCAATCTCATCCGCAGGCATCGGTTTTCCGAGCAGATAGCCCTGTATGATGTCGCAGCCGATGCGCTTCAGGTATGCGAACTGATCCTCGGTCTCCACACCCTCCGCAACCGACTCATAGCCCAGCTTATTGACCATGGCAATAATGGACTCCGTGATGATCCGAGTGGACTCGTCCTTTCCGACCTTATCGATAAAGCTCTTGTCGATTTTGAGCGTATCGATGGGCAGACCGTTCAGATAAGACAGGGAAGAAAATCCCGTGCCGAAATCGTCCAGTGAAATTTTCAAGCCGTAATCCCGAAGCAGGAGCAGCTTGTCCTTCACCTCCGCAAAGTCCTCGATCAAAATGCTCTCCGTGATCTCAAGCTCAATCTCGTTGGGCTTTACCTCGTACTTTTTCAAAATCTCCAGCAGCTTGGTGACAAAATCCTTGCGCTTGTACTGGATGGCGGAGATATTGATGGACATGACCATGGGAATCTGATACTTGCGTTTCCACTCGGCATAGTGCCGGATGCTCTCCTCGATCACCCATTTGCCGATGGGAATGATCGCCCCATTCTTTTCCGCAATGGGAATGAAGACTGCCGGGCTGATCATATGGTTTTCCTCGTCCTTCCAGCGGATCAGTGCCTCCACGCCGCGCAGCTCGCCGGTCTTTGTATAGTACTGAGGCTGGAAGTGAAGGCAGAAATTTTTGTTGAACACCGCTTCCTTCAATTTGTTTTCGATGGATACCGTCTGTAAGAAATCCTGAAGGATCGGCGCATCAAAGTATTGAATGGAGGCTTTCCCTGCCGATTTTGCCTTAAACATGACGATTTCCGCACAGTTGATCAGCTCAAGCGCAGACTTTGACGCCTCCGGGTATTCCGCAACGCCGATGCTGACCGTAAGCCGGATATCCACGCCGTTGCTCAGCACAAAGCCCTGTTTCACACGCTCCATAATGGTCTTGTGCACATGCTCCACGCTTCTGCTTCCGCAGGGATCGTAAATCGCCATGCAGTAAATATCGCTGTTCATATGGCACACGATACATTTCTCGCCGGAGAATGTCCCGAGGAACTGTCCGTACTGCTGCACGACCTCGTCGCCCACGACCATACCCATTCCGTCGTTGATCTTTCTGAAATCATCAATGTCTATGAACAGGACGCTGACAATGCTCTGCTCCTCCTCCGCCTTCCGCAGGAACTCACCCAGAAGCTTCACGAAATAGTTGCGGTTGTAGAGCCCCGTCAGCTCGTCGTAATACGCCATGTATTGCAGCTCATCGTTCTGCTGCTTGAATTTTGTAATATCCCGGATACAGACGATCTTGTCCGTGGGAGAGCCCTCCTCGTCGTAGGAAACCCTTGTCTCCAGCTCCAGCCACCGTCTGCCGTCCTTTAAACAGCACTCCACGCTGCTTCTTTCCTTGCCGGTTTTTTCCAGAAAAAGGACATCCCTCACCGGGATCATATACTGTTCCTGCAATTCATCGTACAAAAGCGGAAGATCCTTGATCTCCCTGATGCGGAAGGAGAACAGCTCATCCCAGTTTCCCAGCGTCACGATCTCCTTCTTTTCAAAGCTGAAATAGAGAAAGGCATTATGGAACGTGTCGCAAACAAGCCGGAACATCTTATCCCGGCTGCTCAGCTTCTGGTTCATCGCCTTCAAAAGGTCTACCTGATAACGTAACTCGTCCATATTGTGCCTCCCCTGCACGTTTCTCCCGCTCTGTCCGAAAGCGGTTGTTCCCCCTATTTCTTCACGATGTAGCCCTGTGCCTTCAAAAGCTCCGCACAGAGCACGGCACCGCCTGCCGCACCGCGAACCGTATTGTGGGATAAGCCCACAAACTTCCAGTCGTAAACCGTATCCTCGCGGAGACGACCCACGCTGATTCCCATACCATTCTCATAATTTACATCCAGGCTCACCTGCGGGCGGTTGTCCTCCTCCAGATACTGGATGAACTGCTGGGGGGCGGAGGGGAGTGCAAGCTCCTGCGGCACGCCGCGGAAGTTCACCAGCTTTTCGATCAGCTGCTCCTTGGTTGCTTTCTTTCTGAATTTAACAAACACCGCCGCGGTGTGTCCGTCAAGCACCGGCACACGGATGCACTGGCAGGTGATAACGGGGCTCTCTGCCGGAACGATCACGCCGTCCTTGATTTCACCCCAGATACGCAGAGGCTCCTTCTCGGATTTTTCTTCCTCTCCGCCGATGTAGGGAATGATGTTCCCCACCATCTCCGGCCAGTCCTTGAAGGTCTTACCGGCTCCGGAGATTGCCTGATAGGTTGTGGCAACCACCTCATAGGGCTCAAACTCCTTCCATGCGGTCAGCACGGGTGCATAGCTCTGGATGGAGCAGTTGGGCTTTACGGCAACAAATCCGCGCCGGGTTCCCAGACGCTTTCTCTGGAACTCGATCACCTTCATATGCTCCGGGTTGATCTCGGGTACCACCATGGGAACGTCCGGTGTCCATCTGTGGGCGCTGTTGTTCGATACCACGGGGGTCTCCGTCTTGGCATAGGCCTCCTCGATCGCCTTGATCTCCTCCTTGGTCATGTCCACAGCGCTGAATACAAAATCCACTTCGGAAGCGACCTTCTCCACCTCGTTGACATTCATCACAACGATCTTTTTCACTGCCTCCGGCATGGGGCTTGTCATTTTCCAGCGATCACCCACAGCCTCCTCGTATGTCTTTCCTGCGGAGCGGGGACTTGCCGCAATCGTTGTCACCTCAAACCACGGATGATTCTCCAGAAGCGAAATAAAACGCTGTCCCACCATTCCGGTTCCGCCTAAAATACCTACCCTCAGTTTCTCACTCATTTTTCATACTCTCCTCTTTATTAATATTATCCTGTTCCAGATATTCCTTGTTGATCCTGATGACCTCCGCCATCACCTCCGGCCCGGGCGCACCGAGCGTCAGCCGTTTCTCCACACAGGTCTTTAGGCTGATCGCGTCATAGACATCCGGCTCAAACCGGTCGGAAAAGCTCTTTAATTCCTCAATGCTCAGCGCATCGATGCAGGTATCGTGGTCGATGCAGTAAAGCACCAGCCTGCCGATGATGCCGTGGGCATCCCGGAACGGCACGCCGTGATTCACCAGATAATCCGCTGCATCCGTAGCGTTGGTAAATCCGTTCATGGCGCTTCTTGCCATGACATCCTTGCGGAATTTCATGGTTGCCAGCATTCCCGTAAAAAGCTCCACGCAGGTCTCGGCGGTATGCATGGCGTCAAACGCCACCTCCTTGTCCTCCTGCATATCCTTATTATAAGCAAGAGGGATTCCCTTCATGGTCGTCAGAAGCGACATGAGCGCACCGTAGACCCGTCCGGTCTTGCCGCGTACAAGCTCTGCGATATCGGGATTCTTTTTCTGGGGCATGATGCTGCTTCCGGTGGAATAGGCATCATCCAGCTCGATAAAGCGGTACTCGTTTGAGTTCCAGAGAATGATCTCCTCCGAGAACCGGGAAAGGTGCATCATCACCAGAGAAAGCGCCGACACAAACTCGATCAGGTAATCCCTGTCGGAAACGGAATCCATACTGTTAAGCGTGGGGCCTTCAAACCCGAGCAGGGACGCCGTATAATTCCGGTCCAGCGGATAGGTGGTTCCCGCCAGTGCCCCCGCCCCCAGCGGGCAGTAATTCATGCGTACATAAATATCCTTAAGGCGCTGTCTGTCACGCTTGAACATCTCAAAATAAGCTCCGAAATGATGCGCCAGCGTCACCGGCTGTGCCTTCTGCAGATGAGTGAACCCCGGCATGTAGGTCTCCAGATTTTCTTCCATCGTATGTAAGATCACCTGCAAAAGCTCCCTGAGCAGCCCGTCCATGGTAACGACATGGGCTCTCGTATAGAGGCGCATATCCAGCGCAACCTGATCGTTGCGGCTTCTGCCCGTGTGCAGCTTTTTTCCGGCATCTCCGATCCTCTCGATCAGCGTTGCCTCCACAAAGCTGTGGATATCCTCCTGCTTTTCATCGATGGCAAGGTGCCCCGCCTGCACATCCTCCCTGATACCGGCAAGCCCTTTTACGATGGCATCCTTCTCTTCGTTCTTCAGGATCCCCTGCTTACCCAGCATCACGGCATGCGCGATACTTCCCTCAATGTCCTGCAAAAAAAGCTTCTGATCAAACCCTATGGACGCATTGAAATCAAAAACGGCCTGATCTGTCTCTTTTGTAAATCGACCGCCCCATAATTGTGCCATATCGCTCTTCCTCCGCAAAATTAAATCTGAATTTGATAGTAGCATAAAAATCACTTTAATGCAATACAGCGTACTCATTTTTATGCCGTACCGACCGCCCTGTCACCCATCCGCTTTCCCTCACATACAATACTACTAAAACAGGAAAGGGATGGTTTCCGTGCCGGAACCCTTGTTGTCTTTAAAAAATATAGGCTACTCCTACCACAGCCTTCAGACGGAGACGCCGGCGCTCTCCCATATATCCTTTCACATTGACCCGGGAGAATTTGTGGCGATCGTCGGACCCAGCGGCTGTGGGAAATCCACGCTTCTCTCCATCATTTCCGGGCTTTTGGAGCCGGAGGAAGGCACCATTGCCTTCCACAACCCGGACGGCTCCCTGCACTATCCGAAGATCGGCTATATGCTGCAGCGCGACCATCTGTTTGAATGGCGCACCATCTACCAGAATGCCATACTGGGGCTGGAGATCAACCATCTTCTGAACGAGGAAACCGAGGCGGAGGTCATAAAGCTCTTAAAGGATTATGACCTGTATAAGTTTCGGGATAAGCGCCCCAGCGAGCTGTCCGGCGGCATGAAGCAGAGGGCCGCCCTGATCCGCACCCTTGCGCTGGGGCCCCAGCTTTTACTTTTGGATGAACCCTTCAGCGCGCTGGATTACCAGACCCGTCTCATGGTCTCGGCGGACATCTGCCGCATCATACGAAAAAGCAAAAAGACCGCCCTGCTCATCACCCACGATCTCTCGGAGGCGATCAGCCTCGCCGACCGGATCATCATCCTGAGCAGACGGCCGGCAACGGTCAAATACGAGGTTTCCGTACACCTGACGCTCCCCGACGATTCTCCGCTTGCCGCGAGAAACGCACCTGAATTTCAGTATTATTTCAATCTGCTGTGGGAGGCATTGTCAGATGAAGAAAAATAGACAAAGAAAGGATAACGAACTGACTGCGCAGGAGAAATATGTAAAATCCCTCCGACAATACAAAAGCAGGGTTTCCGTTTACCGGCTCCTTATTTTTCTCTGCTTCACGGGACTCTGGGAAATCGCCGCCGATCTTGGATGGATCGACTTTTTCTTTTTTTCGAGCCCTTCAAGGATCGTAAGCTGCCTTGTGGATCTCACCCTGCACAGATCGCTGCTTCTGCACACCGGCATCACGCTCTTTGAAACGCTGATAAGCTTTCTTTTAGTGATACTGGCGGGTATGACCTGCGCCACGATCCTTTGGTATTCCAAGACCGCCTCGGAGGTGCTTGAGCCCTATCTGGTGGTGCTTAACAGCCTTCCGAAATCGGCGCTTGCGCCGCTGTTTATTGTATGGCTGGGAACCGGAACCACCACGATCATTGTGGCAGGTATCTCGGTGGCCCTCTTCGGCGCCATCATCAGCCTCTACACCGGTTTCAAGCAGGTTGACCCGGAGATGATCACCCTGATCTACACCCTCGGAGGCAATAAACGGGACGCCTTCGTGAAGGCGGTTCTTCCGGGCAGCATCCCCACCGTCTTAAGCACCATGAAGGTCAATATCGGGCTTGCGCTCGTAGGCGTGATCATCGGTGAATTTCTTGCCGCCAGACGGGGACTGGGCTATCTGATCATCTACGGATCCCAGGTATTTCAGATGCACATGGTCATCACATCCATCCTTATCCTGTGCATCATCGCCATGGGGCTGTATCTGCTCATACAGTTTGCGGAGCAGCGTTATCTGAAAAAAACAAGCAAAAAATAACCGGACTCTTACGAGCCCGGCTACATAACGAATCCGGCGGCATCCGCCATTGTAAAGCTGAAAAAGGGACTCGAACCCTCGACCCCTTCATTACGAGTGAAGTGCTCTACCAACTGAGCTATTTCAGCACGCAACCTAAACTGCAGTCGCAACATTTGTTATTATAATCGGTCATTGTAAAAAATGCAACATGGAATTTGCAAAAAATCACAAAATCTGTTTTTCCTCTGCTCTGTGAACCGTAATCTGCGGAAACGGAATCTGTATTCCGGCCCGATCAAGCACTTCCTTGGTATTCTCCGTAAGTCTCCACTTCGCTTCCCAATAGTCCTCCTGTGCCACCCAGCATTGAATCCCCAGATTGACGGAAGAATCCGCCAGCGCATCCACATACACGCGCATGACCTGATCCTTTAACGGAGCTTCATCCTGCTCTAACATGGCAAGCAGCACTTCCCTCGCCTTCTTGATGTCGGAATCATAGGAAATCCCCACGGAAATATCCAGTCGTCTGATCTTCGCCTCCGTCACGTTGGTCATGCCGGTGTTGGCAAGCGTACCGTTGGGCAGAATGATGGTCTTATTGTCAAAGGTGCGGAGCTTCGTATAGAAAAGCTGGATCTCCGATACCGTACCCTCGTTTCCGTTTCCGTCCTCCTTAATGTAATCGCCCACCTTGAACGGCTTTAACAGAAGGATCAAAACGCCTCCCGCAAAGTTGGAAAGGCTGCCCTGCACCGCAAGGCCGATCGCCACACCGGCGGAGCCTAAAAGCGCCACAATGCTCGTTGCATCCAGCCCAAAGCCGGATGCGATAAAGAAAATCAGCACCAGATACAGCACCACCTTAGTGAGGGAATCCAGAAACTGGATCACACCGATATCCGCGTGCGCCCGGTGAAGGGATTTTTTTAATATCCGCCGCACCAGCTTGATGAGCTGCATGCCGATCAGGAAACACAGCACCGCCAGAAGCACACGCACTCCCAGCCTGAGCGCCTTTTCGGGAAGCTCCTGTATGAATTTCTCGATGACACCCGGCTTTATGTCAAGGTTCTCCAGCTCCTGTTCAATTTCATTGCTCATTTCTTTGTTGTCTCCTTAAACGAAAGAATGCTGAGTGACAAAGGCGCCAGCTTGATCTTGATTGAGAACGGCCTGTCGTCCCACTCCTGCGCTGCGGTCTTTTTGATCCTGCTGTTGACCAGTCCCATTCCTCCGAAGCGTTCCTCATCCGTATTCAGGATCTCCTTGTAGCCGCCTTCGTAAGGCACGCCGATTTTAAGCTGTAAGGGAATACCCGAAAAGTTGGCTGCAACCACCAGGGTGTCTTCCTTCTTCTTTCCCTTTCTCAGATAGGTAAGCACACAGTCCTGCGCCGAGATGCTGTTGATCCATTCAAAGCCCTCCGCCTCGCCATCCAGCTCATAGAGCGCCGGTGTCTCCAGATACAGCTCGTTCAGCGCCTTCACCAGATTTGCAACGCCCTCATGCTCCGGCACATTGAGAAGCTCCCACTGTACCTGCCTTGCCTCGTTCCACTCGTCAAACTCCCCGAGCTCCTGTCCCATAAAGAGCAGCTTCTTGCCCGGGTGCGTCATCATGTATGCATAGGACAGCCGCAGATTTGCAAATTTCTGATCCCTCGTTCCCGGCATTTTGCCGATCATGGAAGATTTTCCGTGTACCACTTCGTCGTGGGAGAATACCAGCATGAAGCGTTCGCTGTACGCATAAATCATGCTGAACGTGAGCTCATTGTGGTGATGGCTCCTAAAATAAGGATCAAAACGGATGTACCGCAGGTAGTCGTTCATAAAGCCCATATTCCATTTCAGGTCAAAGCCCAATCCGCCTTCCTCCAGTGCGCCCGTGACCATGGGCCATGCGGTGCTCTCCTCCGCAACGCTGAGTACGCCCGGATTCCTCTTTTTCAGAATGGAGTTCAAATGCTTGATAAACTCCACTGCCTCAAGGTTTTCATTGCCGCCGTACATGTTTGCAACCCATTCGCCGTCATTCTTGCCGTAATCCAGATAGAGCATGGAGGCGACCGCATCCATACGGATACCGTCCGCGTGATATTTTTCCACCCAGAACAATGCGTTGGCGATCAGGTAGTTTCGCACCTCCGCCCTGCCGTAGTTGTAAAGAAGCGTGCCCCAGTGGGGATGATACCCCTGTCTGGGATCCTTATGCTCATACAGACAGGTTCCGTCAAAGTTTGACAGCCCGTAGGTATCCCTTGGGAAGTGGGCGGGCACCCAGTCTAAGATCACGCCGATCCCGGCCTTGTGAAGCGCGTTCACAAAGCACATGAAATCCTCCGGCGTTCCGTATCTCGCCGTTGGCGCATAGTACCCGATCACCTGATATCCCCATGAGGCGTCAAGCGGATGCTCCATCACCGGCATAAGCTCCACATGGGTATAGCCCATCCTGCGGATATATGGAATCAGTGCATCAGCGATCTGCCTGTAATTTGCGTACTCACTGCCCTCCTCCGGCTTCACAAAGCTGCCCAGATACAACTCATACACACTCATGGGCGCATTCTTCCGCTGCAATCTGCCGCGCTCCTTTAACCATGCCTGATCTTCCCATGAAAAGCCGCGCAGATCCGTCACCACCGACGCCGTTTCCGGCCTTAGCTGTGCGGCATTGCCGTAAGGATCCGCCTTCAGGTAGGTGAGCCCGTTCTTTAATTTGATCTCAAACTTGTAATTGTCCCCCACCTTTGCATCAGGCACAAAGATCTCAAAAATGCCGGAGGGAAGCCGTCTCATCTGGTGAACCCTGCCGTCCCAGCGGTTGAAATCTCCAACGGTGCTGACACGCAGCGCATTGGGCGCCCACACCGCAAAGTACACGCCGTCACCCCCGTCAACCGTCACGGGGTGTGCGCCGAGTTTTTCATAGATCGTATAGTGAATGCCGTTTTCAAACAGCTCCTCATCCTTTGCCGTGATCAGGGGCTCACAACGGTAGGACTCGCCCCTGTTCGTCTCATTCCCCTCCGCATCCGTGATCACATAGCGGTATTGTCCGATTTTCTTCTCCGGGAGCAGCACCGCAAAAAAGCCGTCCTCGTCCACAAGCTCCATTTCCGCTTCCGACATATCCTTCAGGAACTGCACCTGTGCGCGCTTTGCCCCCGGCGCAAACATTTGGATCAATGTGCCGTTTCCCACCGTATGGGGTCCCAGAAGCGCGTGGGGATCCGATGCCTCCGAATAGATGATCTCCTCGATAGCCGGCCAGTTCATCAGCTTATACAATTTCTTTGTCATGCGCTTTTCCTCCCTCTATTCAATACTGTGTATAAACAGTCCGCTCCTCAATTTCGGTTCAAACCATGTGGACTTCGGCGGCATCAACAGCCCGGCGTCCGCCACGGCAAACAGTTCCGCAATGGATGTGGGGTAAAGGGAAAAGGCAACCGCCATATCCGTATGCACCCTTCTCTCCAGCTCGGAAAGCCCTCTGATTCCGCCCACGAAATCAATTCTCTTATCCGTCTTGGGATCTTTAATTCCAAGTACGGGGCCAAGCAGTGTATCCTGCAAAAGCGAAACATCCAGCCCCTCTACCGGATTTGTTTTCTTCACTGCATCTGTATTCTTTGCACTCAGGCAATACCAGCGTCCTCCCAGATACATGCCGAACTGTCCCTTCCTCGCAGGTCTGACCGCCTCTTTTCCCGTGCACACGACGGAGAATTGTTCTTCAATCTCTTGAAGAAACGCTTCCTCCGTCAATCCGTTCAGATCCCTTACCACCCGGTTGTAATCTAAAATCTTCAACTCGCTGTCCGGGAACAGCACCGAGAGAAAGTAATTAAATTCCTCCTCCCCCGTGTAGCCCGGATGCTCCCTCCGCCTTTTCTGTCCTACCTTCACGGCAGAGGCACAGCGGTGATGTCCGTCCGCAATATAGATCTGCTCCATCCCCGCCAACAGATCACGGATGCGTCCGGTATCCTCTTCCCCCTCCACCCGGTACACTCTGTGGGAGATGCCGTCCTCTGAGGTGAAATCATAGAGCGGCGCATTCTTTTTCTGCCGCAGCACCACCTCCCGCAGGTCATCCCTGTCTCTGTACGCAAGAAAGATGGGGCCGGTCTGCGCGTTCAGCGCATCCACATGGCGGATCCTGTCCTCCTCCTTGTCCGCGCGGGTATTTTCATGTTTTTTAATCACACCCCGCTCGTAATCGTCGATGGACGCACAGCCCACAATCCCCGTCTGGCTCCTTCCGTCCATCACAAGCTCATACAGATAATAACAGGGCTTCTCCTCCGTCATATAAACGCCGTTTTGTATCTGTTCCGCAAGAAGCTCGCTTGCTTTTTCATACACACGCGCATCATAGGTATCTACACTGTCGTCAAAACAGGTCTCCGCACGGTCAATCCGCAAAAAAGAAAGAGGAGCATCCTTTACAGCTTCCTTTGCCTCCTGTCTGTTGTAAACATCATAGGGAAGCGCCGCCGTCTGCTCCGCCAATCCCTGCGCCGGTCTGATTGCCCGAAAAGGTCTGATCACTGCCATCTGCATTCTCCTCTTTCGCTACTCTTTACTTGATTCTTATTCTATCAAAAAAAATTCCCCACCACAACCCCTTATAAAATTAAGGCTTTTCACGGACAGATATTGATGATAGAATAATAGGCATCATAAGAAAAAAGGATGTGACAATTGTGACAGCAGAAGACAGAAAATTATTATCCCGCATCAACAAATATGCCGAGCAGGTCATGGGTGACATCAATCCCCAGAAGGTTCCTGTCTCCGCGCAGCTTGAAAAGCTCCGTCCCATCATGCAGGAAATTGCAGAGGAACAGGGCGTAGCGCTTGAGGATCTTTTCATCCGCTATATGGATCTGCAAAGTGAGGCAGCATGCCTTGCCGATGCCAAGATGAAGGACGCGCTTGCGGAGGATATGGACAACGACAGCGATCACCCTTTCCTGTACCGCTGAACAAATACAAAAAAGGAGGTGCCCCCACAAGGGCTTTCCTCCTTTTTTTTGCATCATAGGTTTTCCTATGATACAATTTTCTATTCCTTTTCCAGATAAATGACGCCCATCCAGTAGTAGCCATAAAGCTCTGCGTCCTCATCCGTCAGGTAATCGTACACCTCGCGTCCGATCCGGTTGAATATCTCATCATCCAGAGCGTACTCCGTGCGCAGTCTGGCGGTTCCGTTCTCCTCAAGCTGCTCCGCCAGCTTCTCGGCGATCCGGTCATAGGTGTAATACATGCCGTTCAGGCGGTAAAATTCCTTCTGTCCGTTATTCGCCGCATAATTTCTCAGACAGCCGTCCAGCGCATAGTCGGCATCCTCGGTAAGCGTGCGCCTGCCAGCCTCGTCCGGCAGATTTAAGAGCGCATTCTGCAAAAACTCATTATCGTTGTTGGTAACGTCGAGAATCTCCCACTCCCCGTCGATCCGCACCTTGTTCCATGCATGGGGAAGCGTTCCCTCAAGCGTTCCGGTAACCACCACGCTGTCAAGCCCTGCGGCGTCCGCCAAGAGCTTGAACGCTGCCGCATAGCCGGCGCACACGCACCTTCCGTTTAACAGCGCGCCGTATGCCGTAAACGAATCCCGGAACTCGCTGTCCACATACCGGAAGTCATTGCTCTCCGCATTTTCCAGCGCGTCGTCGTCATATTCGCAGGTATCGCAGAGGTACTGGTTAATAGCAAACTCCTTCTCCAGATCCGTCATATCGTCGGTGATCAGGTTTCTTGTCACCTGCAGCACCGCCTGTTTGATCTCGTTCTGCTTCTCGCTCAGCGACTCCGCAGTCTCCTCATAGACCACCTTTACAGCCGTCCCCGCCCTGTTGATGCGGTAGCCCTCGATTCCCAGTATCAGGGGATTCTGATAGTACGCCTCCAGAAGTGCGTCCGCCAGCATATCGCTATCCGCTGCTTCCGGGAACTGCGATACATCGATCACGCCGGTTCCCGCCAGCATGTTCATGGCAAGGTACTCTGAGAGCGCACTGTTTGCCGTGACGGGAATGTCGATCCTCTTAATCTTGATGGGCGCGATCTCCTCCTTTGCAAAGGTAATGTCGTTTCGCAGAACCACATCGCCCGCCTTCTTGCGCAGCAGATCCTCCCGCTCCTCTAAAAAGCGGAGATCCTCCTCAAGATGACTCTCGTCGTAATCCTCCAGACAGGCAACGTCCTCAAAGGGCGTACCCTCAATGCGGTAAGGAACCTTCAGTACGTTGACATTTTTTCCCTCCACATAGTTTCCGTCCTCATCCGTGTAGATGTACCTGTCCTCCACCACAACGGCATGCTCGGTATCGTAGTCGATCAGCTTCATGGCGGTGGAACCGTCAGCCATGGTCACATAGCCGTAAGGGGAAATGCTCTCCAGCGTGTCATACTTTCCGGAATGGTATCCGTTTTTCCCCCATGTGTTGAATGCAACGCCGATGGGAATGTTCTCCTGAATATCCAGAATGTCCACGGGATTGCTCATCATGGAGCTTCCCTCCCCGGACACGGCGATCACATAATAGCGGTATCTGGTATCCGTATCCCAGACATTGACGGGCTCCTCCCCGTATTCCGCGATCCGGCTCTCCCTGCAGGCATCATTGTACCAGTCATCCTCTGCCACGGAATAATTGCGGAAGCTGTAATTTGCGGTCACGGAGCCATACTCCGGCGCCTCCGAGCTCCAGTCCGTGGCATCCTCCGTGATGCCGATCACATTCAGAAAGGTATCCGACCCGGAATCCTCCCGGAAGGTCAGTTTGCAGACAAAATACTGCTCCGCACCCTCCACTTCCGTCCATGTGAAATGTACCCTGCCGTCCTCCGTATACATGTAGGTCAGTCTGGGTGTGTCCTGCAGCTCTCCCAGAACGGTCACAACCTGTACCGTGGGCGTATCCAGCCATTCACCCGTTTCGATGTCCACATAGCTTGCAAGATACATGGTTCCCAGATTTCCCCAGTCCGTTCCCGCATCATGGGGGAAGAGCTGTGTATCGTCATGGGTATATTTTCCTGCCGTAACCGTATCCAGCGTTCCGACCCGGATTAACCCCGCCGGATAGTTTGACGGAGACAGGGTCACGATGCCGCTCTCCTTGTCGTAATCCCAGTTATTGCCGATCCTGTGCGAAAGCTGAGGGTCCTCATACAAGGCAAAAAGCTCCGTCCAGTACTCCACATCCAGCTTTTCCACATCAAAAGACAGCTTAATGGAAATACCGTCCGATCTGCCGATCCCCGCAATGGGCGTCCCATATGTATAGCCATAGGGCGACTGCGCATCCTTGTACCTGTCGAGAACCTGCCCTGCCAGAAGCATGCTCTCCACATACTCATCATCTCCATAAACCGTTTCTTCCGATGGCTGTGTCCCATCCGTCCCGGCTGTCGTTGTCTCCTCCGACGGCTGCTGCTTTTCTGATGCACTTTCCCCGGCTGCGGGCACGCTTTCCGGCACCGTCAGCCGCCCTGCAAGGAAGCCGCCGCCAAAGGAGCCCGCAAGCAGGGCTGCACAGACAAGTACCGTTATGATTCTGTTTCGTGTTTTCTTTTTCTCCATATCACCTTCACCGCTTTTCAGTAGGTCAATCGGTCAGGATCTGTGTTAAAATGTCCCGCATGGTCTCAACATCCGTTGTCTGTGCGCCGACGATCACATATCCCTTTTCCTCTTCATATGCCGCCATCAATCCGCCCTGTGCATAGGCAAATCTGACCGGCACACCCTGTATCTCTTCCTTCCACGCGCTGTTTTCCGAAAACTCCATGGGAAGAACAGCCTTTCGCTCCACGGTGATCTTCTCCTCAACAAAAAGATCCTTTCCGTTTTCTCCGCTGCCCAGATGGAGCCTTGTGCCTTCCTGTGAGTTCTCCCCCGTCCTGTTCATCTGCGGAATCAATAAAAGTGCTAAGAGCACGGCGGCAGCCGCCGTCACACACAACACCGTAATCCTGCGGATTCGATTGCTTTTCCTCCCGAAAGCTGCGGTCTTTGTCCTGCGGATCAAATCCCGGGGCGCGTGCAACGCCTCCTGCTCCTGCCCATACTGTTGTCGGAACTCCTGCTCTTTCATGGCAGTTCCTCCCCTTCCAATTCTATTTTCAACATCTGTCTCGCCCTGTGCAGCCTCGACTTCACGGTGGATTCCATCTCTCCGAGAATACCGGCGATCTGCTCCACGCCCATTTCCTCATAGTAGAATAAATGTACTGCAATACGGTACTTTTCCGGGAGCCCTGCCACAGCCGCACTCACCGGCGATCCTGCATTCTCCACCCTCTCATATTCCCTGTCCGACTGTCCGTCGACGCTTTGGTTCTCTTCCTCACCGTCGAAAAACACCACTTTTCTGTTCCATGCACTGCCGTGATGCTTTGCGGCGCAGTTTATGGTCACCCGGATGAGCCATGCCTTCAGATGTTCCTCGTTCTCAATGCGGCTGCGGTAACGTACCAGCCTCAAAAACACTTCCTGAAAGACATCCTCCGCATCTTCTCTGTTTCTCATCTCATTCATGGCAATGCGGTACACCATATCTGCATATTGATCGATCATCTCTTCCGTAGAGGGAAGGATTTCTTTTTTTCTCATAAGTTCTCCCCCGGTATATTACTGACATCCGTAACTTTCAGTATACGCTACCGGGGAAGAATTTCCAAACACTTTTTAGTACTCTCTTATTTTGGCAGTGGCAAGAGCTTCTGCCGCAACTGCCTCCATATCCACTTTGCATCCGTCAACTGCGATTGCCTGCACGGTGTAAGCGTAACTGTCTTTGGTTGCCAGATAGACCAGAGTGCTGTCCCGATAGCCTCCGTCCTCCTCCGTGTAGGTGATCTTCATGGTGTTTCCGATAGCGGTCTCTCCAATGTACTCCACAGAAATATCGGAAACCGTATCTCCCATACTTCCCTCCAGATACTCAATGTAAGCCGCAACGTCCTCCTCACTCTGCAGCTGTTCCGCCAGATCAAAGCTGTCCGCTCCCAGATACTCGTAGGAGAAGCTGATTACGCACCCCGCCTCGTTTGCGTCGCCGTCCGGTGCAAATGCGTTGTCTGAATAGTCTCCATAGCTGTAATCCTGACTCCAGCCTGCGGGCAGTTCGCAGATCAGATAGCCGGTGGAGATCAGATTGTGATTCACCTCGTCGCTTGCCAGCAATGCGGAAACCTTCTTCTCCGCCGCATTCTGATCCCAGTCGACGGAAAACTCATAGAAGGCTTCCAGCTCTCCCAGCATTTCATCAGTTTTGCCCGTCGTGCTGCTTCCGTCCACTTCCACCTCAACCAAAACCGGCACATCCCCGGGAAGCTCCGTCAGATAGTAGGTGCAGTACATGGGAATGTAGGTGTCATTCCAATCGTCATAGTAGCAGTAATTTGCCGTTGCCCTGACGCCCTTTTCCGTACTCTCCACATCAGAAACCTCCAGTGCCTTGTAGGAGGTAGTGTAAAATTCATCATAGTTATCCGCCATATAGGCTTCCAGATTCTCTTTCAGCGTGTAGTTTTCCGATTCAAACTGAATATAGGGATCCAGCATCACATGGAAGGTGACGCCGAGATAATCCGCATAAGCGGTGTCACGGTTTACGCTGGTGTAATCCCCGTTGGGAAGAAACACATTGAACTTCCGGCTCTCCATCTTACCGGTGGTCGCATTTTCCTCGGATTCCGTCATCAGCACCTCGCAGTACAGATACTGGAAGCCGTCATAATTCTCATCGAACTCTCCGCCTAACACCACGCCGTTTGAGGCGGGCACTTTTGCATCCTTGCTCTCTTCCGCCCCGGTTTCCTCCGTGGTTTCCCCGGTCGTTTCATCAGACTTTCCGGAACCCTTTCCGCTATCCTCCGTCTCCTCCAGATCCGTGGACACTACCTTTCTTCCGCCGCAGGCGGTAACCGACAAGGCCATCACAAGTGCAAGTAATACCGTTATGATTCTTTTCTTCATGTTCTCCTCCATCAAACCGAACCGTCCGAAGACAGCTCTTTTTTTCCTTCATACAGAATACCCCGCAGGGTGTCAAAAGGTTGCAGATTTTTTTAAAATTTTCAAAAAAAGAAGCCGCCCGCTCACATGGCAGACGGCCTCTCCTGATTTCTTTATTAAAACCCTGTTTATTTTACCACTCTCACGCGGAACACACCCTCGATACCGGAAAGCTTCTCCACGATCCCCGCCGTGGGCGTACTCTCCACATCGATCATGGTGTATGCCACCTCGCCCTTTGACTTGTTCATCATGTCGGTGATGTTGATGCCGTTATCACCGAAGCATGCCGTAAACTTCGTGATCATATTGGCAATGTTCTTGTGGAAGATTGCGATTCTTCCCGCCTGCGCGCAAACGCCCATGTCGCAGTTCGGGTAGTTGACACTGTTTTTGATATTGCCGTTTGCAAGGTAATCCATCATTTCCTTCACAGCCATCACCGCACAGTTATCCTCGGACTCCTCCGTGGAAGCGCCCAGATGAGGGATCACGATACATCCCTTTGCGCCTGCAGTGGTAGGATTCGGGAAATCGGATACATATCTGCTCACCTTGCCGCTTTCCAAAGCCTCCAGCACATCCTTCTCGTTTGCCAGAAGATCTCTCGCAAAGTTGAGCAGGATCACGCCGTCCTTCATCATGGCAATGGTGTCCTTGTTGATCATTCCCTTGGTGGAATCAAGAAGGGGCACATGCACCGTAATATAGTCGCATTCCTTGTAGATGTCCTCCACGTTGATCACATGCTTGACGTCGCGGCTTAAGTTCCACGCAGCCTCCACGGAAAGGTACGGATCGTAGCCGTACACCTCCATGCCCAGCTTTGCGGCGGTGTTTGCCACCTTCACGCCGATGGCGCCCAGACCGATCACACCCAGCTTCTTGCCGGTGATCTCCGTTCCGGCGAAATTCTTCTTCTCCTTCTCGGCTGTCTTTGCAATGTTCTCATCGGAGGCATTCTCCTTCACCCACTCGATGCCGCCCACCACATCACGCGCCGCAAGCAGAAGGCCTGCGATCACAAGCTCCTTCACACCGTTTGCGTTTGCACCGGGCGTATTGAACACCACGATACCCTTCTCCGCACATTTATCCAGCGGAATATTGTTCACACCGGCTCCGGCTCTCGCAACGGCAAGCAGCCTGTCGGGAAGCTCCATCTCATGCATGGATGCGCTTCTGACCAAAATCCCCTCCGCTGCGTTCACATCCTCGGTCTTTTGGTAATTGTCGTTGAATTTATCCAGTCCCACCTTGGAAATGGGATTCAGGCAGTAATACTGAAACATGTTATCCTCTCCCCTCCCTATGCGTTATTCTTCTCAAATTCCCGCATAAACTCTACCAGCTTCTCCACGCCTTCAATGGGCATGGCGTTGTAAATGCTGGCTCTCATACCGCCAACGGTTCTGTGTCCCTTCAGGTTGACAAAGCCTGCGGCAGTCGCTTCCTTTACAAACTTGGCGTCCAGCTCCTCGCTTCCGGTTACAAACGGCACATTCATCAGGGAGCGATCCTCTTTTCTGACCGTTCCTTTAAAGAGCCTGCTCTCATCCAGATAATCATAAAGAATCTTTGCCTTCTTCTCGTTGTGTGCCTTCATAGCCTCCAGACCGCCCTGCTTTTTCAGCCACTTGAACACCTTGCCGCAGATGTAGATGCCGTATGCGGGCGGAGTGTTGTAAAGAGAGCCGTTGTCGGCATGGATCTTGTATTTGAACATGGTCGGTGTGCCGGGAAGCACATCCTCAGTGATCAGATCTTCTCTGATGATCACGATCACAACGCCCGCAGGACCCACATTCTTCTGAACGCCGCCGTAGATCAGACCGTACTTGGTCACATCCACCGGCTCCGACAGGAAGCAGGAAGAAACATCCGCTACCAGCGGCTTTCCCTTCGTGTTGGGAAGCGTCTTGAACTTGGTTCCGTAAATGGTGTTGTTCTCACAGATATAAACGTAATCCGCGTCCTCACTGATCGGCAGATCGGAGCAATCGGGTATGTAGGAGAATGTCTTATCCTCACTGGACGCAATCTTGTTTGCCTTGCCGTAGATTGCTGCCTCCTGATATGCCTTCTTCGCCCACTGTCCGGTTACGATATAATCGGCTACCTTGTTCTTCATCAGGTTCATGGGAATCATGGCAAACTGTGAACTTGCGCCACCCTGTAAAAAGAGAACCTTGTAATTGTCAGGTATGTTCATCAGCTCGCGCAGATCTGCCTCGGCATCGTTGATGATTTTTTCAAAAGTCTTGGATCGGTGGCTCATCTCCATCACAGACATGCCGCTGCCCTGATAATCAAGCATCTCATCCGCAGCTTCCTTCAGAACTTCCTCGGGCAGAACTGCAGGACCTGCCGAAAAATTATAAACTCGCACCTTCACTACCTCCTCAGTTAGATTTTAATTATTGTTTTATTGTATACGCAGTTTTTACTTTAGTCAACTGCATTGTTAAATTATTTTCAGAGAAATTTGTCTGTTTTTAGTAAAACATCACGACGGGCACACCGATTTCAAGGTAATCAAACAGCTCCTCCATGCGATCCTTCGGCACGTTGATACAGCCGTGGGAGCCGTTTTTCTTGTAGATCTCCCCGCCGAAATCCTTTCTCCACGAAGCGTCATGGATTCCGATATTTCCCTTGACGGGAACCCAGAATTTTACATGGGAGGCGTAATCCCGCCCCCGCAGGATCCGGTCTTTCTGTTTGGCGTACACATAGTTGACCCCGCTCGGCGTCCCCCATTTCCTGCCCGTATTTCCCGTCACCACATCCGTTTCAAACAGAAGCTCTCCCTTTTCATAATAATAAAGCTTCTGCTCCGTCATATCCACCTCCACATAGGTGTCCCCGATGTCGTCTGCGCCCCTCACATAGGCGCTCTGGGCATAAGCAGGGATATGCACCTCGGACACGCCCTCCGCAAATGCGGCTTTCAGATAGGCGGACTCAGCATTCTGATCCAGCGTATTGCCGTAGATGCCTCCCTCCACCGTCACATCCTCTCCCCGGGTAGCGTGGAACAGGCGCAGGGTGCCCACCGTATCATATGCCGCGCAGAGTTCTTCTATGAATGCGTCCACGCCGTCCTCCCGCAGGATCAGATCTCCGTTTTCATCAAACGCAAAGCTGCCGTCCTCCTCCGTCAGGATCCACTCACTGACAATCCGGGGTGTGAGCGCGATCTGGGAATCTCCCATATCATATACGATGCCGCAGGTCTGGAAGGCATCCACCTTCTTCCAGAGTGCCAGCGTATTCTTCATCTCCTCCGTGTAGGCAAGATCCCGGTAGCAATCCTCAAGATTAACCGTAAAATGCTCCTGCCGCAACGCTTCCGCCACTGCATTCACAGCTGCTTCCTCGTCAAATACATCCTGCATCCCGTCATAGAGGCAGTAGCCATTATCCCGATAGATTCTGACCGTATGTTCCTTGGCATTGTCCGCCACAATTCCGCAGTCTGCAACTGCCCGCCGCAGTGCTTCCTCATCGAAGGTAATCTGCGGCGCAACCGTACCGCTCTCTGAGGTCGTTTCGCCTCCCCGATTCTCCATCAGTTTCTGCAATTGACTTGTATAGTCAACGTCAAAGCACACAGAAGGCAGGGAGATTGCATATACCCTGTCCTCTGCATCCGTGAGCAAAAGAGTGTCCTGACTGTAAAGCTCCGTCAGTTCGCGGTTAATCTCCTCCACTGACTTTCCCGTACAGTACACACCATTCACAAATGTTCCGATTTTAAAACGATCGCGGTAATAGCCTCCTGCCGCCAGCGCACCGCCCGTGAGTATCGCCACGGCGGACAGCGCTGCAATGATCCACGCCACTCTTCTTTTCATTACTTGTTCATATCATCCTCATCAAACGCCTCGCTGATCGGCGCACCGGCAGGAACCATGGGGAATACCTTGTCGTCCTCCGGAATCATGCACTCGATCACAACAGGGCTGTTCAGTTCGATCGCCTTCTTTAAGGCAGACGCCACCTCTTCCTTTTTGGTCACCCGAATCGCGGTACAGCCAAGCCCCTCGGAAACCTTGCAGAAATCCACCTTGTCATCCAGCACCGTCTGGGAATAGCGCTGTCCGTAGAACAGCGTCTGCCACTGACGCACCATGCCCAGAACATGGTTATTGATGATCACCTGGATAATGGGGATGTTGTAGCGGCTTGCCGTCGCCAGCTCGTTCATATTCATGCGGAAGCAGCCGTCACCCGCAATGTTGATGCAGATTTTGTCCGGTCTTCCCACCTTTGCGCCGATGCATGCCCCGAGGCCGTACCCCATGGTTCCCAGACCGCCCGAGGTCAGGAAGGTTCTGGGCTCCGTGTAACGGTAATACTGCGCCGCCCACATCTGATGCTGCCCCACATCCGTGCTGATGATCGCCTTTCCCTCCGTCACCCTGTCGATCTCCTCGATCACATAGGGGCAGGAAAGGACATCCTTGTTGTACTTGAGAGGATATTTCTCCTTCATCTCTTTTATATGCTGCATCCACTGGGGATGTTCCGTTTTTTCCAGCTTTTGGTTGATTTTTTGCAGGATTTCCTTCAAATCGCCCACTATGCTTGCATCCGCGGGGATATTTTTGCCGATTTCCGCTGCATCTATGTCGATATGCAGCACCTTGGCATTCTGCGCAAAGGTCTTGGGATTGCCAATCACCCTGTCGGAGAAACGTGCACCCAGCGCGATCAGAAGATCACACTCGCTGACCCCGAAATTGGAGGTCTTGGTTCCGTGCATGCCGATCATTCCCGTGTAGCGGTCGCTCCGTCCGTCGAAAGCGCCCTTTCCCATCAGGGAATCGCATACGGGGGCATCGATCAGCTCTGCAAACTGCTTCACTTCCTCGGACGCACCGGATAAAATTGCGCCTCCTCCCAGATAAATATACGGTCTCTCCGCTTTCTTAAGCAGTGCAACCGCCTTTTCGATATCCTCCACCGTATAGCGGCTTACCGGCTCCGGCTGGGGCGGGTTTATCGGGGTATACTCGCAGCTGTTTGCCGTCACATCCTTGGTAATATCCACAAGGACAGGCCCCGGTCTGCCGGATTTGGCAATGTGGAACGCTTTCCGCATGGTGTCCGCCAGAATGGAGACATCTTTTACAATGTAGCCGTGCTTGGTGATGGGCATTGCCACTCCCGCAATATCCACCTCCTGAAAGGAGTCCTTCCCCAAAAGCGGCAGGGTTACATTGCAGGTGATTGCCACCATGGGAACCGAATCCATATACGCCGTGGCGATTCCCGTCACCAGATTGGTTGCACCCGGCCCGCTGGTCGCCATGCACACTCCGACCTTTCCGGTTGCCCGGGCGTAGCCGTCCGCCGCATGCGCCGCCCCCTGCTCATGGGAGGTCAGCACATGCCGGATCTCTCCGCTGTGTTTATAAAGTGCATCATATACATTCAGGATGCTGCCGCCCGGATAACCGAACACTGTATCCACACCCTGCTCCTTCAGACATTCAATTACAATTTCCGCACCTGTAAGCTGCATTTCGGCATCCTCCTTCTCAATGGGTCGCATCCTTCTTCGGCAATTCCAGAATCGCACCCCGGTTGCCGCTTGTGACAAGCTCCCGGTAGCGCGCCAGATATCCCGTTGTCACCTTGGGCTCTCTGGGCTGCCATGCGGCGCGTCTCTTTGCCATCTCCTCATCCGAAATCTTCACATTCAATGAGTTTTCGGGAATATTGATGCTGATGATATCCCCTTCCTGCACCAGTGCGATGGGGCCGCCCACAGCCGCCTCCGGGGATACATGCCCGATGGATGCGCCTCTGGATGCTCCCGAGAAACGTCCGTCCGTAATCAGCGCAACGGAGGATCCCAGACCCATTCCCGCAATGGCGGAGGTGGGGTTGAGCATCTCCCTCATGCCGGGGCCGCCCTTCGGTCCTTCATAACGGATCACCACCACATCTCCTGCGACGATCTTTCCGCCCTTGATTGCCTCGATGGCATCCTCCTCGCAGTCAAACACACGCGCCGGTCCTTCGTGTACCATCATCTCGGGAACCACGGCGGAGCGCTTCACCACGCCGGAATCCGGCGCCAGATTTCCTTTCAATACCGCAATGCCGCCCGTCTTTGAGTACGGATTTTCAGCCGGACGGATCACGCTCTCATCCCGGTTCACCGCACCCGCAATATTTTCGCCCACGGTCTTTCCCGTGACGGTGATCAGATCCAGATTCAAAAGTCCCAGCTTGGAAAGCTCCTTCATCACGGCGTACACGCCGCCCGCTTCGTTCAGATCCTCCATGTAGGTCGGCCCTGCCGGTGCCAGATGGCACAGGTTCGGGGTCTTTGCGGAAAGCTCGTTGGCAATATCCAGATTCAGCTCCACACCCGCCTCATGTGCGATTGCAGGCAGATGCAGCATGGTGTTGGTAGAGCAGCCCAGCGCCATGTCCACGGTGAGCGCGTTCAAAAACGCCTCCTTCGTCATGATATCCCTGGGACAGATATTCTTTTCCACCAGCTCCATGATTTTCATTCCCGCATGCTTTGCCAGTCTGATTCTCTCGGAGTAGACTGCCGGGATCGTGCCGTTTCCCTTCAGTCCCATGCCGATTGCCTCCGTGAGACAGTTCATGGAATTGGCGGTATACATACCGGAGCAGGAGCCGCAGGTCGGGCACACCTTCTCCTCAAACTCGCTCAGATCCTCCATAGTCATGGTTCCCGCAGCCACGCTTCCCACCGCCTCAAACATGGAGGAAAGGCTCTTTTTCTCCCCCTTCACGCGGCCTGCCAGCATGGGACCGCCGGACACGAAAATGGTAGGGATGTTCAGTCTTGCGGCAGCCATCAGAAGTCCGGGCACATTCTTGTCGCAGTTGGGAATGCAGACCAGTCCGTCAAACCCGTGCGCCATCGCCATACACTCGGTGCTGTCCGCAATCAGATCCCTTGTGACCAGGGAATACTTCATGCCGATATGTCCCATGGCAATGCCGTCGCAGACCGCGATTGCCGGGAATACCACGGGAGTACCGCCCGCCATGGCGATGCCGAGCTTTACTGCCTCCGCAATCTTGTCAAGATTCATATGTCCGGGAACAATCTCATTGTAGGAGCTGACAACTCCGATTAACGGACGCCTGCGCTCCTCCTCCGTAAATCCCAGTGCGTTAAACAAACTTCTGTGCGGTGCCTGACTGGTACCTGTTTTTACTGAATCACTTCTCATACCGACTCTCCCATCTCTTCTCTTTGCCTGTAGTTATATCCGTTCTGCGATCAGGCTGCCCATCTCAGAGCAAGTCACTCTCTTACATCCCTCCGACATGATATCCCCTGTCCGGTATCCGTCCTCCAAAACCTTCTTGACGGCATGCTCCACCGCCGCGGCGGCATCATCCAGATCAAAGCTGTACCGCAGCATCATGGCGGCGCTTAAGATCGTGGCAATGGGGTTTGCAATATTCTTTCCCGCAATGTCGGGTGCGGAGCCGTGGCTGGGCTCGTAAAGCCCGAATTTGGAATCGTTCAGGGAAGCGGAGGAAAGCATTCCGATGGAACCGGTCACCATGCTCGCCTCATCCGAGAGGATGTCTCCGAACATATTCTCCGTCAGAACCACGTCAAACTGTGCCGGATCCTTCACAAGCTGCATGGCGCAGTTGTCCACCAGCATATGCTCCAGCGTCACATCCGGGTAATCCTTCGCAACCTCTTCCACCACAGTGCGCCACAGTCTGGAGGAGTCCAGCACATTCGCCTTATCCACGCTGGTTACCTTCTTCCTGCGCTTTCCCGCAATCTCAAATGCCTTGATGGCAATTCTGCGGATTTCGTTCTCATCATAGGTCAGGGTGTCGATTGCCTTGCGCACACCATTCTCCGTGACCGTCCTTCTCTCGCCGAAATACAGACCTCCCGTCAGCTCACGCATGATCATGATGTCAAATCCGGCGGCGCTGATCTCCTCCTTGAGTGGACACGCCGCAGCAAGCTCCGGGTAAAGGTACGCGGGGCGGAGGTTTGCGAAAAGATTGAGTGCCTTTCTCAGCTTCAGCAGTCCCGCCTCGGGTCTTTTATCCGGTGAGAGCTTATACCAGGGCGAAGTGGTCGTGTCCCCGCCGATGGATCCCATCAAAACCGCATCCGCAGCCTTTGCCGTCGCAATCGCCTCGTCCGTCAGAGGCACGCCGTATGCATCTATGGAGCAGCCTCCCATCAAAATATCCGTAAACGCAGGGGAAAATCCGAATTTTTCACCCGCCTTCTCAAGCACCTTCCTGGCTTCCGTCACAATTTCAGGTCCAATACCGTCTCCCGGTATACAAGTAATCTTCAACTGCATATGTAGCTCCTCTTTTCTTTTTGTCTCTTTATACGGTGAAAGGAGCTGTCACACCCCGCGTGGCAACTCCTTCCCTTGCACTCATTTCCCGATTATGCCTCGCCGGGCTTCTCTACACGGCTGATTGCCGACTTTTCCATAGGAATACGGCAGTTCTTGTTGTTGCCGAACTCCACGATCACCGTATCGTCATTGATGTCGATCACAATCCCGATAAAACCGGACGAAGTCAGAACGCAATCTCCGATTGCAAGCGCAGAAAGCATTGCAGCGTGCTTCTTCTGTTCCTTCTTCTGCGGTCTGAACAGGAAAAACCAGATTGCAGCAATAAACACCGCATAGATCAATACCATGGATATCAGATTCATACCACCGGCTGCTGCGGTCGCGTCTCCTGTTTCACTCAATAAAATATACATGCGAAATCCTCCTGTGAATTGTACCGCCCTTCATTTGTGCGGCACCTAATGCCTATCATACACAACTTTCCCATACAGGGCAAGCCCTTTATGAAAAATTTATTCCTTCCCTGCCGCCATGCTCTCCAGCTTCTGCTTTTTGTAGGAGGCAAATCTTCCCTCATCCAGCGCATCCCTGATCTCCGTCATCATGGTGTTGTAGAAATAGAGATTGTGCAGCACGCAGAACCGCATGCCCAGCATTTCCTTCGCTTTGAGCAGATGGCGGATATATGCTCTGGAATACCTCCGGCACACCGGACAGCCGCAGCTCTCCTCGATAGGTCTTTCATCCAGCTCATATTTTGCGTTGAAGAGATTAATCTTCCCGTGGTTCGTGTAAAGGTGTCCGTGTCTTCCGTTTCTGGTGGGATACACGCAGTCAAAGAAATCTACGCCGCGCTCCACTCCCTCAAGAATGTTGGCAGGCGTTCCCACGCCCATCAGATAGGTTGGCTTATCCACCGGCAGATACGGCACGGTCTCCTCCAAAATGTGGTACATCTCCTCATGGGTCTCCCCCACTGCAAGACCGCCCACTGCATATCCGTCAAGCTCCATCTCCGCGATCCGCTTGGCGTGTTCGATGCGGATGTCGGCAAAGACCGCTCCCTGATTGATGCCAAAGAGCATCTGCTTTTTGTTGATGGTATCCTCCAGACCGTTCAGTCTGTCCATCTCCGCCTTGCATCTTGAAAGCCACCTGGTCGTGCGCTCCACGGACGCCTGCACATACTGTCGCTCCGCTCTGGAGCTGGGACACTCGTCAAACGCCATGGCGATGGTGGATGCCAGATTGGACTGGATCTGCATGCTCTCCTCCGGTCCCATGAAAATCTTTCTTCCGTCGATATGGGAGTTGAAATAGACCCCCTCCTCCTTGATCTTCCTGAGTCCCGCCAGGGAAAATACCTGAAATCCGCCGGAATCCGTAAGGATCGGCTTGTTCCACGACATGAACCTTTGGAGACCGCCCAGCTTCTTGATGGTCTGATCTCCCGGTCTTACATGCAAATGATAAGTGTTAGAGAGCTCGACCTGCGTTCCGATCTGCTCCAGATCCTCTGTGGACACCGCACCCTTGATTGCCGCCACCGTTCCCACATTCATAAAAACCGGCGTCTGAACGACGCCGTGAACGGTTTCCAGTTCTCCTCTTTTGGCTCTGCCCTCCTGTTTCAATAAACGGTACATCTAATTCAAATCCTCCCAAAACTCTTCTAATGTAATGCCTTTCTGTGTGATCACCGTAGCCGCCTCCACGCCCACATAACGGAAATGCCACGGTTCATACTCGATGCCCGTGATATATTCCTTGTCCTTCGGATAGCGCAGAATAAAGCCAAAACGGTAACTGTTTGCGGCAAGCCACTGCCCTGTGGCAGTATCCGCAAAGCCTTCGTTCAAATTCTTGTAGGTGCTGCTGTAAAAATCAATCGCAAGCCCGATCCGATGCTCGCTGGCATTGGGGGACGTGACGGTCATGGACGCCGTTTTGTACGCGTCCATATAGGACATTCCCGCATCCATATAGCGGGTGATCTTGCGGTTGAACAGATATGTCTGTCTGTTGTAATCCCGGTAGGGCGAGCAGATCACCAGATCCACGCCCTCGTCCTTCGCCGCCTGCATCATGGTAAGCAGATCCTCCAGTATGCGCTCATCACAGCGCATGCTGCCTGATATGGTGCCGAGCGGGAACTCATAGCCCTCCGGAATGGAGTGCTGCTTGTTGATCAGGATCAGCCGCCAGTCATCCTCCGAAAACGTGTAGGAGGCATAGTCCGTCTCCGGCTCCTCCTTGCGGGGATTCTCCGCCGGTTCCGCACTCTCCGCCGCACTTCCCATCTCCGCTAAGATCTCGTCCAGGGTGTAGGTGTCGATCTCTTCCTCACACAAAAGCTCCACATCATCATATTTTTCGATCTGATCGGCATCAATGGATGCAAGCTCCGCCGTATCGACCTCCTGCTCCGCCACCAGAACAACCCCGTCCGCGGATACCTCAGCGATACCGGGCTGTCTGCTCAGGCTCTCCGGAGATGCAAAGCTGCTGTTCACAAAAAGAAACAAAAAGAACAATGCCACGCAGGAAAACCGCTTTCCGTTGGACACCACATAAAGCCCCGCATAATACCAGAAAAGCGCGATTGCCATATAGACCATCACGGGTATGCGAAGCCATTTATGCTTTTTTGCCGCCCGCCTGCAGCGGGACATCAGTTTTTCACGAAAAGTTTTTTTCATTGGTGTTCCTGTCCATGTTGCTCTCACAAAACTGTATACAATATTACTCTAGCACATTTCCCCGTGCATTGCACTATTTTTCTGTACAAAAAACTGAATTTATTGTATAGTGAATATCATAAATTTGTTGCACACAGGAGGATGTCATGGCCGGATCATCATACGGTACCATATTCAGAATTACCACCTGGGGGGAATCCCACGGTCCCGCGCTGGGCGTTGTCATTGACGGCTGCCCCGCCGGCCTTACGCTGTCCGAGGCGGATATCCAGCCCTATTTAAACCGCAGAAAACCCGGGCAGAGTGCCATTTCCACCCCCCGCAAGGAGGATGACGCGGTAGAGATCCTGTCCGGCGTATTTGAGGGACGCACCACCGGTACTCCCATCTCCTTAATCGTTCGGAACACCTCCCAGCGCTCCGGGGATTACAGCGAGATTGCTTCTTATTACCGTCCCGGCCATGCGGATTACACCTTTGACCAAAAATACGGCTTCCGCGACTACAGAGGCGGCGGACGTTCCTCCGGCAGGGAGACCGTCGGCCGAGTGGCTGCCGGCGCCGTTGCCGCAAAGCTTTTAAAGGAAATGGGCATCGCCGTAACAGCATACACCCGCTCCATCGGCCCTGTGGAGGCAGACCTTACTCATTTTGACCGTTCTGCCATCCTGACCACGCCCACCGCCATGCCGGATGCCGCTGCTTCCCAGCGGGCACAGACCTATCTTGCCAATCTCATGTCCCAGTCGGATTCTGCCGGCGGCGTCATGGAATGTCTTGTGGAGGGCCTGCCTGCCGGAGTCGGAGATCCCGTATTTGAAAAACTGGATGCCAACTTAGGAAAGGCACTTCTGTCCATCGGTGCCGTAAAAGCGGTGGAGATTGGAGACGGCACGGCTGTTTCCGCCAAAAAAGGAAGCGAGAACAACGACGCCTTCCGCATGCAGGCGGGCGCCGTCGCAAAGACGTCCAACCACGCGGGCGGCATTCTGGGCGGCATCAGCGACGGCAGCCCCTTACTGATCCGCGCGCATGTCAAGCCCACGCCCTCCATCTTCCATCCTCAGGAGACTGTGAACAAAGAGGGACAGGACATCACCGTACAGATCAAGGGAAGGCATGACCCTGTCATTGTTCCCAGAGCCGTCGTGGTGATGGAATCCATGGTTGCCATCACGCTTTTGGACGCCCTGATGCTCAATATGAGTGCAAAGGCGGAGGATCTGATCTCCTTCTACAAAAAATAGACAACGTGAAAACGCCATGCGGATTTTGTTTCCGCATGGCGTTCTCTTTATACTTTCGGAAGTGTTTACTCTTCAACCGCGCTCTTCTGCGCTGCATAATACTCCTCAAACTTCTTGTTGACCGCATCCTGTGTCTGATATGAGATATCAGGCAGCTTGCCGCCCCAGGTCTTCTCAGCCTTCTCAAAGCCCTTCTGGAATGCAGCCTGCATTTCCTTCATCTTCTCTGCATCATCGCCTGCCAGTGCGCATGCAAAGTCGAAAATCCTCTCAGAAGTCTGCTTTACACCGTAATAGCCGTCCTCTGCAATATCCGCCTGCGCCTGTGCCTTCGTTGCGGGGTCTACGGTAAATTTGCCGCTTGCCAGAAACTTCCAGATGTCGTTTGCCTGTCCGTATGCGTTGGTCTGCTCGGACATCATCTTCTGGATCATGCTCACAAACTTGTTCTGTCTGCTCTCCGCGTCCGCTTTGAGCTGGGACACCAGATTGGCTCTCTCCTCCGCACTCATCTTGTTGACAGAGTAGGCTGCCTTCTTGTCCTGCTTCTCGGAAGCCTCGTACACGACACCCTTGTCCGCTGCCAAAGTGCCTGCGGCATCCGTCTTTTCGCTGCTCTTCTTCGCCGTGGTGTACTCGGTGCTGTAGGTCTGTGCAGCCGTTGTGTTGTTTACTGCATTTACACTCATTTTGATTCCTCCTTGATCCGTTTTTTGCAAATCCGTTTGCCTGAAAACTCTTTTCAATCCATATATCGGCTCTATGTCCGCTTTTCTTAACCCTGAATGCGGTAAAACGCGATACAGTTCGGTCTGTCCACCTTGAGCGCGGGTGAGCACATCATAAGCACCTTCTTCTTTAAATCCATGGAGAAAAAGGTCATGGTGTTGGATTCATGATTCAAGGAAACCAGATGTCTATTATCCGGGAAAATTGCCGCATCTTTGGGATATTCGCCGCTGATGGGCAGGCAGAACAGCCGCTCCAGCATTCCGGTCTCCTCATCCGCCTTGTATACCGCAACCGTGTTTTCCCCCGCAGTGGACGCCACCAGATAATGGTAATCGTCGGAAAAGGTCAGCGCGCTGGCAGAGCAGCCGTAATCCTTTTTGCCGGAGTCCGTGGTCTCCACCGTCTGGATCCTGTCGAAGTAGGGATTTCCCTCCCTCTCCTCATAGCTGTAAATGGTAATGTTGCAGGCAAGCTCGTGCACGATGTAGATAAATCTGCCGTCGTGGGAGATCTTGATGTGTCTGGGAGCGGACTCAATGTCGCCTCTTAAGACATCCGCCATCTTCAGCGTACCGTTCTCATGGTTCAGCCGGTAGACATTCACATGATCCATTCCCTGATCTGCAACCAGAAGGTATTTATTGTCGTGAGTCATGCGGGCGCAGTTGATATGCGGTCTGAAATTGCGCTCCGCCACACTGCCCAGCCCCTTGTGGTAAATCTCATCCGTAATCGCGCCGATGGAGCCGTCCTCCAGCAGCCTGAGTACGGTGAGCTTTCCGTCGTGGTATCCCGCCACAAACAGGAATCTGTCCTCGTAGTCCGTGGACAGATAACAGCCTCTCATGCCGTTTATGGGGGCAAAATTGATCAGCTCCAGACCGCCATCCGGCTCAATGCGGTACGCCTCCACGCCGAAGTCCGTAATGGAATACAGAAATTTCTTGTTCTTGGAGATCGTAACGTAGGAGGAATTGGTGATCTCGACCTGATCCTTCTCCTGAAACCTGCCCTTCTCCATATCCACGTCATAGATCTTGATACCGTGCTTGTCTCCCATAGTATAGGTAGATACATATGCAACGTATTTTCCCTTGTTACCCATGCTGACTCCTCCGTTTCTGTCATTGTTACCCTAAATATATCATATTCTTACTTTTTTGTTAATCCAATTTTTGAAATATACATTGCTTTTTGCAACATTTCATTATAAAATGATGCTTAAATGCGTATCGCGCTTTTACAAGGATTTTCGACTTTGAATCTGGAGGTTTACAAACATGAAAGATGTATTGGTAAATCTGGAACACATTTCCAAATCCTATGACGGGCAAATGGTCCTTGACGACCTGAATCTCTATATTAGGGAAAATGAATTTCTGACACTGCTCGGCCCCAGCGGCTGCGGTAAGACGACAACTCTTCGTATTCTGGGTGGTTTCGAACATCCCGATACCGGAAGGGTTGTTTTTGAAAGCCAGGATATTACAAATTTTCCTGCCAACAAACGCCAACTGAATACCGTATTTCAGAAATATGCCCTCTTTACGCACATGAATATCGCGGAAAATATCGCATTCGGTCTGAAGATCAAGAATAAATCCAAGGCATACATAGACGACAAGATCAAGTATGCCTTAAAGCTCGTCAACCTCGACGGCTATGAAAAGAGAATGCCGGATTCTCTCTCCGGCGGCCAGCAGCAGCGTATTGCCATTGCGCGCGCCATCGTAAACGAACCCAAGCTCCTTCTGCTGGATGAGCCTCTGGGCGCATTGGATCTCAAACTGCGTCAGGACATGCAGTATGAGCTGATCCGTCTGAAAAACGAGCTTGGCATCACCTTTATCTATGTGACCCACGATCAGGAGGAGGCGCTTACCATGTCCGACACCATCGTGGTCATGAATCAGGGCTACATCCAGCAGATCGGAAGCCCGGAGCGCATTTACAATGAGCCTGAGAACGCATTTGTCGCCGATTTCATCGGAGACAGCAACATTATCGGCGCCACCATGATCGAGGACAGGCTGGTGGAGATTCTGGGCGCACGCTTTGCCTGCGTGGATGAGGGCTTCGGCCAGAACAAGCCCGTGGACGTGGTGATCCGCCCCGAGGATGTGGAGCTTGTAGACCCCAAAGACGGCACCGTAAGCGGTGTTGTATCCCATATTATATTCAAGGGTGTTCATTATGAAATGGAAGTGCAGGCTGCCGGTTTTGAGTGGCTGGTACACTCCACCCGCATGTTCCCGGTGGGCACTCCGGTCGGCATTACGGTGGATCCGTTCAACATTCAGATCATGAACAAGCCCGAGTCCGAGGATGAGGAGGCCGTAAAGATCGATGAATAAAAAAATGCTGTCATTACCCTATGTATTTTGGTGTGCCGCTTTTATCATCATACCTTTGTGCATGGTTGTATATTACGGCATCACGGACAAGAACGGCGCACTCACCTTTGCCAATATCGCGGCGATTGTGACTCCCGTTCACGCCAAGGCTTTATGGTACGCCGTACTGCTCTCTTTGGTCAGCACGGCAGTCTGCCTGCTTCTGGCGTATCCGCTTGCAATGATTCTGTCCCGGCTGAATGTAAACCAGCATTCCTTTATCGTACTGGTCTTTATCCTGCCCATGTGGATGAATTTCTTGCTGCGCACCATGGCGTGGCAGACCCTGCTTGAAAAGACGGGCGTGATCAATACGCTCTTACAGCTCTTGCATCTGCCCACCCTGAACATCATAAACACCCCCGGCGCGATCATTTTCGGCATGGTCTACAACTTTCTGCCGTTCATGGTTCTTCCCATTTATAATGCGCTGACAAAGATCGACCCAAATGTGATCAATGCTGCGAACGATCTTGGTGCGGGAAGCGTGCAGACCTTTATGCGGATTATCTTTCCGTTAAGTCTCCCCGGCGTCATCAGCGGCATCACCATGGTATTCGTCCCTGCCCTGACCACCTTTGTCATTTCTTCTTTGCTGGGAGGCAGCAAGATCCTGTTGATCGGAAATGTCATTGAACAGGAATTTACACAGACCGGTAACTGGCATCTTGGAAGCGGACTTTCCATTGTCCTGATGCTGTTTATTCTGGTTAATATGGTCTTATCCGCAATCTTTGATAAGGATGGGGAGGGAAATGCACTATGAGAAAAGCGGCAAGACGCATCTATATTGCGCTCATCTTTCTGTTTTTATATGCCCCCATCGGCACACTGGTGGTACTTTCCTTCAATGCCAGCAAGTCGAGGGCAAAATGGGGCGGCTTTACCACGAAATGGTATGTCTCCCTCTTTCAGAATAAGGAGATCCTGCAGGCTCTCTGGAATACGCTGGCGATTGCCCTGCTCTCCTCTCTGATTGCAACACTGATCGGCGTGATCGCCTGCATTTCCATGCAGTACATGAAACGCCGTAACCGCACGATCCTGCTCGGAATCACAAACATTCCCATGCTGAATGCAGAGATTGTGACCGGCATCTCCCTGATGCTTTTGTTTATCGTTCTGAAGATGCAGTTTGGTTTTGTGACCATACTGCTTGCCCATATCACATTCAACATTCCTTATGTGATATTGAATGTCATGCCCCGTATGAAGCAGTTGAATCCCAACACATACGAGGCGGCGCTGGACCTCGGTGCATCAAACCTGCATGCCTTTTTCAAGGTGATCCTGCCCGATATCATGCCGGGTATCTTATCGGGCTTTCTGATGGCATTTACCATGTCATTGGATGATTTTGTCATTACCCACTTTACAAAAGGCCCCGGACTTGATACACTATCCACTAAAATATACACGGAAGTCAAAAAGGGAATCAAGCCCGAGATGTATGCGCTGTCCACGATTATATTCGGCTCTGTGTTGATTTTGCTTCTTTTGGTAAACAGGACACCGAAAGAAAAATAGGAATGGAGGAGAATAAATGAAAAAACTTTTGGCACTGGTGCTGGTCACCGTCATGTCCGCCTCTCTTCTTGGCGGATGCGGATCTTCCGGTAAGTACCCCAACGGAAAGGTCTACGTTTACAACTGGGGCGAGTACATCGATGAGGAAACCCTCCGGATGTTTGAGGAGGAAACCGGCATCGAGGTGGTTTACGACGAATATGAGACAAACGAGATCATGTATCCCAAGGTTGAGGCAGGTGCTTCCCAGTATGATGTGATCTGTCCTTCGGATTACATGGTCCGGAAAATGATCGACAACGACATGTTGGCTGAATTGAACTGGGATAACCTGCCCAACGCCAAGGCAAATATCGGTGCACAGTACTATGAGCAGGCGGAGGGCTTTGACCCCGGAAACAAATACTGTGTTCCCTACTGCTGGGGTACGGTCGGCATCCTTTACAACACCACCATGGTAGACGAGCCGGTCACAAGCTGGTCCATTCTTTGGGATGAGAAATATGCAGACAACATCCTGATGCAGGAGTCCGTTCGTGACCTGTTTATGGTTGCCCTGAAGGAGCTTGGTTACTCCATGAACAGCACCGACAAACAGGAGCTTGAGGAGGCAAAGGATCTTCTGATCAAACAGGCGCCTCTTGTGCAGGCATATGTAATCGACCAGGTGCGTGACAAAATGATTGGCGGGGAGGCGGCTCTCGGCGTGATCTACTCTGGCGAAGCCATCTATACCCAGCGTGAAAATCCCGATCTTGCCTATGTGATTCCCGAGGAAGGAACCAATGTCTGGATCGACGGATGGGTGATTCCCAAGAATGCGCCGAACAAAGAAAATGCAGAGAAGTTCATCGACTTTATGTGCCGCGGCGACATTGCACTGTTAAACTTTGAGTACATCACTTACTCCACGCCGAACACGGCAGCGCAGGCTCTGATCGAGGACGAGGATATCCGCAACTCCGAGATTGCTTTCCCCGATCTTAGCAAGTACAACAATCTGGAGGTCTTCTCCTATCTTGGTGAGGACGCCGAAGCCCTGTATAATGAGCTTTGGAAGGAAGTAAAGTCCAATTAAAGCTTGAAAAGCAAAAAATACACCCGTTCACTTCTACCTGTGGACGGGTGCTTTTTCGTTTTTTTATTTCAACACTTCTTTTACCGCATTGATGATCTGTTCCGGCTCATAGGGCTTGCAGATAAAATCTTTCGCCCCGCTCTTCAATGCCTCCATCAGCTTGGAAGCCTGCCCGGCTGCCGTCACCATGAGAACCTTAGCTGCGGGATCAATATCCATGATTTTCTGCAGGCACTTGATGCCGTCCATCTCCGGCATGGTGATGTCCATGGTTACAACGTCGGGAGTAAGCTCCTTATAAAGGGTAAGTCCTTCCTCGCCGTTTCCTGCCTCTCCTACAATATCATGTCCGATTCCCTCGAGAATCGTCCGAAGCATTCTTCTGGACATTTTGGAATCGTCTATAATCAATACCTTCGCCATCTGCTTTTCCTCCTACTTTCTGCCCATAATGATGAACAATGCTTCTTTATCCTTAATCTTTACCGGAATGCTGCATACGCCTGCCTGCTTCAAAACAGAGGGCTGAGACATTTCGATGGGCGGAAGCAGCTCCGAATCAATGCCGCTTCTGCTGAGCCCCGACACGAACAGTCCGTTTACACAATTAAGCAGCTCGCCCGCTGCGTCCAAAAGGTCTTCCTCGTCCAGCTCCTCTTCCTTGCAGTAAGCGGATGCAATGGCGCGCAGTCCCCCGTTCTCCTCTGCGAAACCGGTCTCGATCTCCCGGCAGCCTCCGACCGGAGCCGTAAAGCCCACCATTTTCTGGAAAGCGGATTTGCCCACGGAGAGCGTCTCTCCGATCCGGGCTTTTCCTATGTAGACATGACGGTTTACACAGCGGATCAGCGTCCGGATCATCACTCCCACGATATCCTTACAGGCAAGCGCTTCCGGCGGCAGATAAAGCGGTACGATCCTCTCCGGCTCGTCGCTTCGGATGTCCTCCATATCCGACTTGGAAAAGCCGTTCTCCTGCTGGAAGCCGTCCAGCATCTCCTCAAGCTCCTGCAGCGTCAGCATGTCTGCATTCACCAGTGCCTGTGCAAATGCAAGGTATGCATTTCCCTGCTTTTTCAAGAGATTGCTGATCTGTTCCTCGGTCAGATACCCCTTCTCCACCGCGATGTCACCAAAACGCTTATCCATGGATGCCTGCAGTCTGTTCACGCTCTCTGCCTGCTCCACCGTCATGATTCCCTCCGTGACAGCCAGTAACCCCATTTTTACTCTCGTCTCGTCCTGCTTTGCAATCACTTCTTCAAGCTGGTCTTTGGTAATCTTCCCCTGTTTTACCAAATAGTTTCCCAATAAATACTCTACCATACCTTCTCCTTTCCCTCTGTCTGTATCCCATAAAGGCACTTTTCTCCATTATATACAATTTCTGTGCATTTTGCAACAATGCCGGTGCTGTTTGCACCGGCATCTTGGTTATTTTTTTACTGACCTTCACATCCGCAGGTTTCGGAATTGTTAAAACCGCTTCTTGCCCAGGGGGGCGGCATCATATTGCAACCGCAATCCTCATCCCTGTTTTCGGCTGTCTGGCGCGCCTGTGCGCATCCGCAGCCTTCATTGGCGTTACCGCCGCGACCGCTGTTCTGATTTCCGCAGGATTCCCTGCCGGTGCTGCCGCAGCTACCGCCGCGGTTGCTTCCTTCGCGGTTGTTCCCGCAACCGTTGCCGCAATTGTTTCCACAGCCGTTTCCGCAGTTATTCCCGCAGCCGCTACCATTTGTACAGCCGCCGTTACAGAACAAAAGAAACAGAATAATCCAGCTACAACACATAATCGATTCTCATTTTTTCAAGGTTTTACTGTATTTTATTCTGCTCCTTGCGGAACGTGACTTCAGGAAAACATTTTTTATATAGGAGTAAGTCGCCTTCTCCCCCTTTTCGGCAAGCATGGTCAGGATCTTTTCCAGACTCTTTCTGGTAAAGGAATGCATATAGGCAGGATTCTTCCCCTTCAGGTAATAGTGTAACGGGGAGGCACTCGTGTAGTTCTCTCTCTCATACACCTTGCAGGCGGCGATCCTGTCCATCACCATCTCCGCAATATACCTTCTCGGCATCGGAGCCGGCTGCATATGTCCGTCTCCTCCGTGCATGGAATAGTCGATCCAGTATTCATAATGGTGCTTGTTCCTGCCCTTGTGGTGCAGCCACGCGCCGGAATACCCGATCGCCTCGCGCTCGGCATTGTTGGGGCTGCGGTTTCCCTGATAATATCTGGCTCCGACCCAGAACTCGGACGGCTCATACTTGGAAAGATCATGGGTAAGACCCTGTCTGTAAAGCCCTACCGCAAAACAGCCCTTACACACCAGCCACCTGTGATAGGTAATGGTTTTAAAATGTCCCCATACATTCATGTTTCACACAATCCTTCCCGTTCGATATTCCGGCAAAAAGCCGGATGCTTCTGGGCGGTATCTCCACCGTATACGGCTCCCTGCAAAGCGGCGCATCTTCCTTTTCACCGGCGTCCGTCCGCGCGACGGTCTGCCACAGAAAATCCTTCGGCAGCTTCGGAAGGGAAAAGCGGTGCGGCTCCCAGTGCATATTGTACGCCACATAGAAGAAATCGTCCGCCGTACCGTCCTGACGGTGCGCATAATCGCCGCAGTACATGACGCCCAACTGTCTGCTGTAGCTTGCAAGCTCCGGTTTCCACGGTGCTTCCCCGTGATAGGAAAGATCAGGATAGCCGCAGGAGGCATAGTCCATCAGCCTGAGCTCCGCAGGCTGGCGGAAAACCGGATGCTCCCTCCGAAGTTTAATGAGATTTCGCACAAATAGAAGCAGCCCGCTGTTGGTCTCTGCATTTTTCCAATTAAGCCACGCGATGTCGTTGTCCTGGCAGTAGGGATTGTTGTTTCCCTTCTGGGAGTTTCCAAACTCATCTCCCATGAAGAACAAAGGCGTTCCCTGAGATAGGAGAAGCAGCATCCACGCATTCTTCATCTGCTGTCGGCGAAGCGCCAGAACGCTCCGCTTGCGCGTCGCTCCCTCATGCCCGCAGTTCCAGCTTGCGTTGTAATCATTTCCGTCCTTGTTGTCCTCGCCGTTTTCCTCGTTGTGTTTTCTGTCGTAGGAAACCAAGTCCATCATGGTAAAGCCGTCGTAATTGGTCAGATAATTGATCTGTCCTGTTTCCACCGGATTATGTTTCAGATGGTACATCACCGTCTGCAGCATGCCCTCGTCCCCTTTCAGGAAACGCCGCATATTGTAGCGGAAGTCATCCTTATATTCCGCCTTATACCGCTCGCCGCCCTGCTTTGTCCCCGGTGTTTCCGGGAACCCGTAATACCAGAGCTTCGTGCGCGCCAGAACAGGATCCTCCGCAATCAATCCGGGATCGATGTTTTCGCCTTTCAGGTGAAAACCGTCCACATGGTAAACGGTCACCCAGTATCGCAAAATATCCTGAATCTCCAGTCTGGAGGTCTTGTCCGTAAAATAAAACTGCAGCACCGCCTCCATCTTTTCTTTATGAAGGGCTTTAATGAGGGTCTTGAACTCCTCCGACGCATCTCCTGCCGCATAACTGCTCTTGGGGCTGTAATAATTGCCTCCCGCATATCCCCAGTAATTGAGCTTCCGCTCCCCCTGATCTGCAAAGGGATGCTCTTTCTCACGCTTTGTCTCATACTCTGTAAATTCATACACGGGCTGCAGCTCCAGCGTGGTAATGCCCAGTTGTTTCAGATAAGGCAGCTTCTCCATAACGCCCGCAAAGGTTCCCCTATGCTTCACCCCGGAGGAAGCATGTCTGGTAAAACCGCGCACATGCATACAGTAGCAGACGCTGTCCTCATAGAGCACGCGGGGAAAGCAATCTCCCTCCCAGTCAAAGGGCTGCACAGGAAAAAAAGCAGGAACCGGTTCATCGGATGCAGCGCTGCCAAACTTCTTTCCGTCGGGGAAATCCTTTCCCCGTTCATCCGTCCTGAGGGTCGCGCCCTCATAGAAACAGTACGCCATGTCCTGTGCGGGAATCCCGCTCACATGCATACAGCACACATCTCCCACGGCATAGTCGGGACAGAACGGAATCCGCCTGTACTCCCTGCGGCTGCCTCTTTTAAAGAGCACCACGCCGCAGTCCTCTTCCCTGCTCACATATGCAAAATTGATACCCGATTGATCCACCGTCACGCCAAGCGGATAGGGAACACCCCTCTCGATCGTAATTTTCAAAACCGCTCTCCTCTCCTGCCGTCAACTTCAAGCCTATATGCCATAAGCTCACGAATCAAGGAAAAACAAATGTCTGCTTCGCAGCCGCTTGTTTTTCCTTGAGATTCATTATATCATACAAAGCCCCTCTTGTTCTACGCTAAGTTGTATTATTTTAGAGGAGATCATCGCCTGTTTGAAGTTGTGTTTTGCCGTCAAAAAGGTTATAATAAAAAAAACGAAAGGAGCGAACCATGGCTGAGAATAATTTTGCAGATGAGGAAATGACCGTGACGCTTGAATTGGACGATGGCAGGGAAGTCAACTGCGCCGTTGTTACCATTTTGACCGTATCCGAAAAAGACTATATTGTCCTGCTTCCCCTTGATGAGAACGGGGATAACGAGGACGGAGAGGTCTGGTTCTACGGTTACAAGGAGGACGAGTCCGATCCCAACGCCGAGCCGGAGCTGCTCTTCATTGAAGATGATGACGAGTATGAATCCGTAGCAGATGCCTTTGACGAATATCTGGACAGTCAGGAATTTGATGAATTGCTGGACGATTCCGAGGACTGATCCCACCAATCCGCAAGCGGCTTCAAAAAACGCGACGGCTGCCCCGATGCATTTGTGCCCTGTACGCACAGAAGCTGAAGGGCAGTTTTTGCGCGCGTCATTCCCACATAGAACAGTCTTCTCTCCTCCTCCGCCGTCTCATCGGAGAGCATTTTTCCATACGGAATATTCCCCTCATTCACATCCGGAATAAACACCCTTGAAAATTCCAGTCCCTTGGCTGCATGCAGCGTCATAAGCCGCACACCGTCACCATCCCAAGACGCCCCGCCGGGCGGCTGCATCCTTTTCTGCGACCCCATGTAGGAAATCCAGTCCTCAATCCGTACAAACTGCTTTGCCTCCTCCTGCAAAAGACCGACTCCCCTCTCCCATTCCTCATACAACAGCTGGTTTTTCCCCGCTCTCTCACGCAGATACCGGTCATAGCCCACCACCTTCCGTACCATCCCGATTGCAAGGTAGGGAGACATTTTGCTCACCTGTTTTAATTGCGACGCAAGTTTCCGGAGCCGATCTGCCTCCCGCCTCTGTCCGCATGCCTCATAGCTCTGCGCCAGCGCCGTCAGGGAAACCTGTCCTTCCTCCATCCCCTCCCTGCCGATCCCGCGCTCCGGGTGATTGATCACGCAAAGAATCGTCCCCCTGCGGCAGTCCCCCATCGCCATTGCGAGATAACAGCGCAGATCCTCCGCAAAAAAGGTCTGATACAGGCCTTCCCGCCTGTTTCCGCCAATGCAGGGTATCTTTTCCCTCTCCAGAATCCCCTGTACGGCGGCAAGCCCTGCATTGGTTCTGCAAAGAATCGCATTCTCCCGAAACGGAATGGATTCATTTTCCTTAATCTGCCCCGCCAAATATGCATATTGGGCACCCTTATCGGGAAACGCCCTGACCCTGATCTGTGCGTGTCTTCTCAGATTGCTCCCGTTGGCGGTACACTGCTTTGGGACACGATCCTTGTTCTGTGAGATCACCCTGCCTGCGGCGTCCACAATCTCTCCTGCACAGCGGTAATTCTCCGTGAGCAGATACCGCTGTGCGTCCGGATAGTCCCTTAAGAATCTCCGCATAATGTCCGGAGCTGCGCCGCGAAAGCCGTAGATGGATTGATCGTCATCCCCCACCACAAACAGATTCCTCTCCGGCTCCGCTAACAGACCAAGAAGCTCATACTGAATCAAATTGCAGTCCTGAAACTCGTCCGCCAGCAGATAAGAAAAGTGCCTCTGCCACCGCATGCGCTCCTGTGCATCTTCCGTTAAGAGCGTTCTGCATTTTGTAAGCATATCGTCAAAGTCCAGCTTGCCGAGGGCTGCCGTCCGTGCTGCATAAAGCCGGCTGATCTCTTCAAACTGCTCCCGGCTTACCTGCTCCGGCAGGGGCAGCGTTGTCCGTCCGTTTTTTTGCAGACTGATACAGGCGAGCAGCTGCTCTCCTATGTCCCACTCCATATGAAATTGTTTTAAAATATGGGATAACAGGATGCGTTTGCCCCCGTCAGACAGGAGACAGTCCGCCTTGAAATGATATCTTGACCGTAGAATCTGATAGAATACCGCATGAAAGGTGCCGAATGTAACAGGAGGGCTCATTCCCTTCATCCCGGCAAAGAAACGATGCTGCATGGACAGGGCGGCCGCTTTGGTATAGGTGATCACCAGTATGGAGGCCGGAGAAATGCCTCTCTCCAAAATCAGATGCGCCGTGCGTTTTGTCAACACCGTGGTCTTGCCACTGCCGGGTCCGGCAAATACAATTGCCGGGCCCTCGCCGTGATGCAGCGCAAGCATTTGTCTTTCATTTAAACCGCAGTCAGGCATTCTTAAGCTTTTCAATGCCCTTTCTGATGCGCTTTAAGGATTCCTCTTTTCCAAGAATCTCCATAATCTCCGTAGCGCCCGCGGGGGTCATCTGTTTGCCGGAAACCGCCGTGCGGATCGGCCACATGACATAACCGTTCTTGCAGCCCTTCTTTTCCACGTAAGAAAGAAGTGTCTGATAGAGCGCGTCGTTTGTGTAATCCGTCTGCTCCTCCAGAATCGGCAATACTTCGGTCATCACCTCAAGGGAAGATTCCGCCGTGGTTTTCATCTTCTTGTGGGTATACATCTCAGTATCATACTCGGGCAGTTCCTTAAAGAAATCCACCTGTCCCGCAATGTCGGGGAATATCTCGATACGTGTCTTTACCATTGCCGCGATCTTATGCAGATCGTAGCCATCCCCAAGTGCTTCCTCCAGATAAGGCTTCGCCAGTTCAAAGAACTTTTCCTCATCCATGGCTTTCATATATTCGCCGTTCATCCAACGGAGCTTTACGATGTCAAAAACAGCGGGGGATTTGCTGATTCTATGATAATCAAACTCCCGGATCAGCTCCTCTAACGAGAAGATCTCCCTGTTGTCCTCCGGGCTCCAGCCAAGCAGCGCAATATAATTGACCACCGCCTCGGGCAAAAATCCCTGCTCGATCAGATCCTCAAAGGAGGCATGTCCGCTTCTCTTGGACAGCTTCTTGTGATTTTCATCCGTAATGAGCGGCAGATGCACATACACCGGCACATCCCAGCCGAACGCCGCGTAAAGGCGGACATACTTGGGGGAGGAGGACAGATATTCGTTGCCCCTCACCACATGGGTAATGTTCATGGTGTGATCGTCCACCACATTTGCAAAATTGTAGGTGGGATAGCCGTCCGACTTGATCAGGATCATATCGTCCAGCTCGCTGTTGTTCACCGTAATGTCGCCGTACAGCTCATCATGGAAAGTCGTGGTTCCCTCCGTGGGATTATTCTGACGGATGACAAACGGCTTTCCCTCCGCCAGATTCTTTTCCACTTCCTCCTTGGACAACGAGAGACAATGCTTATCGTATATCATAATCTCCTTGCCCTCGACGATCTCCGTCCTTAGGGAGGCAAGCCTCTCCTTGTCACAGAAGCAGTAATACGCCTCGCCCCTGTCGATAAGCTCCTTTGCGTACTTCATGTAAATACCGGTCTTCATACGCTCGCTCTGCACATAGGGACCGTATCCGCCGTCCTTGTCAGGTCCTTCATCGTAATCCATTCCGGTCATTTTCAGGGTGCGGTAAATAATCTCGGTTGCACCCTCCACAAAACGTTCCTGATCCGTGTCCTCAATGCGGAGCATAAAGTCCCCGCCTGCGTGCTTTGCGATCAAAAACTCGTATAAGGCAGAACGCAGGTTGCCCACATGCATCCTTCCGGTGGGGCTTGGTGCGTACCTTGTTCTGATTTTCGTCATGTCGTCCTCCGTTTAAATTTTTTCTTTGTTACCACATCCTATTGTAAAATGTTTCCTTGAAAACTGCAATATGATTATTCTTTTTCCGGCACCTTTTTGGCTGCTTCCGACTTGAACTTCGCCACTTCCTTTGCGGCCTGCGGCAGTGCAATATTCGTACCGGCTCCGGCAATGCAGCCGCCGGGACACGCCATACCCTCGATCAGGCAGCCGTTCTTCCGCCCTGCCTTTGCAAGGAGGAGCATTTTCTTACATTCCGCAAGACTCTCCGCGTGCTCGATATGCACCTCGGTTCCCGGATAATACTGATGGATGCACTCCTCAATAGCGTTTGCAACACCACCCGCAACGCCGTATCCGCGTCCTGCGGCGGTCGCATCATGCATCTCGTCCATCGCCTTGATCTCATCCAGCAGGATTCCCTTCGCCTCAAACATTCCCGTCAGTTCCTCAAAGGTGATAACAAAATCCACATCCGAGCGGACCGTTTTTCTGGATGCCTCCAGCTTCTTGGATGCACAGGGACCGATAAAGACCACGCTCGCCTCCGGGTGTTCCTTTTTGATCACACGGGCAGTCGCCACCATGGGCGTCAGCTCATTGCTGATCTTGTCGATGGTCTCAGGGAACATGTTCTTTGCCAGAACCGCCCATGAGGGACAGCAGGAGGTAAGAGCAAACGCCTGCTTTCCGCTCGCAACCTCGTTCACATAGTGCTCCGCCTCCTTCATGCAGCCCATGTCAGCTCCGATGGCAGTCTCGTACACATCCGCAAAGCCAAGTTCCTTCAAGGCTGTCTTGAACATATCGGGCGTCACCTTGGGGCCAAACTGTCCCACAAAAGCCGGTGCCACCTGTGCGATGATGGTTCTGCCGGACTGCATGGCTCGGATCAGCTGGAAGATCTGGGATTTGTCCGCAATGGCGCCGAAAGGACAGCTCACCATACATTGTCCGCAGGAAACACAGATTTCGTTGTCGATCACAGCCCTGCCGTGGCTGTCATTCTTGATGGCGTTGATGCCGCACGCCTTGACGCAGGGGCGCTCCTTGTGGGAAATTGCATCATAAGGACATACATCCTTACACTTTCCGCACTTGATGCACTTCTGCTGATCAATGAAGGATTTGCCGTTTATCATGGTCATGGCACCCACCGGACAAACCTCCCTGCAAGGGTGTGCAACACAGCCCATGCAGGTGTCCGTCACCTGATACCTGTTTTCGGGGCAGGCGTTGCAGGCGGACGGAATCACCTGCATCAGGGGCGGCTCATAATATTTTTCGTCGATATTGCTCTCTTCTATTCCTTCGGTCAGATGCCCCGGTCTCTCTCTGTTCTCCGGGCGCAGTGACATTCCCATGGCAAGCCGGATGCGCTCGCGGATGATGGCACGGTCACGATACACGTTATCGTAGTAATCCGACTCCTCATAATCCACGATCTTGTAAGGAAGCGCCTCACAATCATCCTTCAGATTCTTTGAAGTGTACGCAAGATTCGCCACTTCCTTAAACACCCTTCTTCTACGCTGTCTTACGGGTGTATCAATCCCTCTCATTCTGCTCATAGATATCCTCCGTTTTATTCGCTCGAAACAAAATAAGAATCCCTGTGATTATTTAATCATACAATCACAGGGAAATCAAGCAAATTGTTAAAAAAATATCAAATAAAGATGCTGCCAATCTGAAAAACCAGAACCGCCGCAAGCCACGCCAGAAGGATCTGAAATGCCATCAGTCCAAACGTGAATTTAAGCGAACCGCTCTCCTTGCGTATGGTGGCGATCGCCGCCACACAGGGAACATACAAAAGACAGAACAGCATCAGGCAGTATGCGTTCAACGGCCCGAACGACGGATTCTGTGCCTGCACATTGGCTATAATGGACGCCATTCCATCCGACGAGTTTGCATTTGCCACACCAAACAGCACGGAGAAACTGCTGACGACGACCTCCTTTGCGGAAATACCCGAAATCAGTGCGACCGCAATCTGCCACATGCCAAGTCCCGCAGGGGCAAGCACCGGAACCAGCCATCTGCCGATCACAGCGCCAAAGCTCTCGGCAGGGCTCTCCACCATACCGTTCACACCAAAATTCAGAATAAACCATATGATGATGGACGCGAGAAAAATGGTGGTCCCTGCCTTTGTCAGGTAGTCCTTTACCTTGTTCCAGACATAAATGCACACCGTCCTCGCATTGGGCCTTTTATATTCCGGCAGTTCGATCAGGAGGGAGTCATTCTCCTTTCCCTTTTCCGCCCTGTTGATGATCAGCGCGGTGACAATCGCCACAGCCATGCCGATCAGATAGAAAGAAAACGCAACCAGCCCTGCGCAGTCCGGGAAAAACATTTCCGAAAAAATCACATAAATCGGCAGTCTGGCAGAGCAGGACATAAACGGCGTGATCACCATGGTTTTTCTTCTGTCATGTTCCGTTTCCAGTGCCCTGGTTGCCATAATTGCAGGCACCGTGCAGCCGAAGCCCAGTATCATAGGCAGAAAAGCTTTTCCTGAAAGCCCTACCCGCCCCATAACGGAATCCATCACGTAAGCCACTCTTGACATATATCCGCTGTCTTCCAGTATGGCAAGCGCAAGAAACAGGATGAAGATATTGGGCAGGAAAGTCAGAATCCCTCCCACCCCGGTAATGATACCGTCCACCACCAGAGAGATCAGCCAGTCCGCAGTATTTACCGCACAGAGTGCCTGCCTTACGCCCCCGGAAAACAGCTCAAGTCCCGTCTCAAAAACGCCTTTAAGCATATCTCCCACCGTAAAGGTCAGGAAAAATACCACCCCCATGATACAAAGAAACGCCGGAAGCCCAAGCCACTCATTGGTCAGGAAACGATCCACCTTATCCGTGGTCGCAGCCTTTTTGCTCTTGTAAAACAATACTTCGCCCACCACTTTTTCAATGTAGGCATATTTGCATGCAATGATTTCCTTCTCATAGCTGCGGTCTACCACATTGGTAACTGTGATGGGGTGCTCTTCCTTCACTTCTTCATCGTCCTCCAGAAGCTTGATTGCATGCCATCTCACAGAGGAATGTGTAGGGTAATTTGCCTGCATCATCACTTCCAGCTTTGCGAGCTTATTTTCAATCGTCTCCGGGTACTTGAGGATATACTCGGAGTTTTTTCCCTCCTCATAATGATGCACCACCGCATGGAGCAGAATATCAAGCCCGGTACGTCTGGCGGCTGAGACGGGAACCACCGGAATATCCCCTAACATCTCTGGAAGCCTGTGAAGGTCGATCTCCATTCCCCTTTCCTTTACGATATCCATCATATTGAGGGCAAGCACCACGGGCTTTCCCAGTTCCAGAAGCTGCAGGGTCAGATAGAGGTTTCGCTCCAGAGAGGACGCATCCACGATGTTGATAATCACATCGATATCATCATCCATAACACATTTTCTCGTAACCTTTTCTTCGATGGTGTAGCAGGTAAGGGAATAGATTCCCGGCGTATCCACCAGCGAGATGGAAAAGCCTTCATAGGATGTCTGTCCCTCCACCTTTTCCACCGTGACCCCGGGCCAGTTAGCCACCTTCAGCTTTGCTCCTGTCAGCGCATTGAATAAAGTGGTTTTTCCGCAGTTTGGGTTTCCCACACAGGCTACCCTGATCCTTTTTTCAGCCATGCTGCACCTCCCCGATCTCAATGTTGGATGAGAGATGTTTGCCCAGCGCCAGTCTGGTTCCGCGCACCCTGATAATCAATGCTCCCCTTCTTTTGCGATTCATAACCTGTATCTTGGTTCCGTCATTCAGGCCAAGTGCCTGCAGCCTCCTTGTGACAGCCTCCTCCACATACAGACCTCTGATTGTATATTCGTGATCTTTCTTCGCCTCGTACAATGTCATGATAAGATTCTCCGTTTTTTTCAAAAATACCCTGTCTTTTGTCTGTGAAAATTATACTCTCGGTGCTTTTTTGTGTCAATGATATTGAGAACCGATTATCAAGAACCGTCATTCTCTGTTCCGCATACAATACTGTGAGAGAATCAAATATAACAGAAAGGATTTCTTATGCAGGATTACAGTTTTGACGAGTACTTTGACCGGTTTCCGATCGCCATGGCGTATGTCCCCTGGCAGCATCTGTCCACCATATACGAAAATCTGGAAGATGCCTACCGCACCGGTACGATCTTTCCCGAGCTGAACAAACCGTTTCTTGGAAGGAGGGTGGTCTCATGAACGGAGGTCTCTGCGAGATGAACCGCATGCTCAAGGACATCGGCATAATCGATTTTGCTCTGGTAGAGCTGAACGAATATCTGGACACCCACCCTTTTGACAAGCGTGCCATGGAATATTTCAACCATTATTCACGCATCAAAAATCAGATGACCCGCGATTTTTCCAATCGCTACTACCCGCTCCACGCCGACCTGTCCACCGACACCAAGGAGTGGTCCTGGGTATTGTCACCCATGCCGTGGGAATATAGCTGTCAGGAAGGAGGATGCAGATAATGTGGAGCTATGAAAAAAGATTGCAATTCCCGGTAAACATCAAGGAGCCCAACGCGGAGCTAGCGAAGGTCATCATGTCCCAGTACGGCGGACCAGACGGAGAGATGGGCGCCAGCATGCGCTACCTCTCCCAGCGTTACGCCACTCCCTACCGCGAGGTAGCCGGGCTTCTGACCGATATCGGTACCGAGGAACTGGCACACCTCGAGATGGTTGCTGCCATCGTGCACCAGCTCACCCGCAACCTCTCCATGGAGGAGATCCAGAAGGGCGGCTTCGCTCCCTACTATACGGATCACACCATCGGCATCTGGCCGCAGGCAGCAGGCGGCATTCCCTTTAATGCCTGTGAGTTTCAGAGCAAGGGTGATGTGATCACCGATCTGTTTGAAGACATGGCTGCAGAGGTATTCCCTGTTACAACAAAATACTTTTTCCTTATATAATGTAAAAATTTCTAAAAATTCCAGTGAATTACCACCGGCACCTTACTGTTCCGGTAGTGTCCATCCCGTTTACCCACTTCAATGTAATCTATCAATATATTTACTAAATCAAAATTTAACTCTGTGATGTTCATGCACTGCCGTATGATATCCTGTTTGGACATTTCTTCCTCATCTGCAGCTTCAAGTTCCTCCATGTCCATCTCCAGTTTTGCAATCCTGGCTTCCTTTTCGCTGATGTCCGTCCTGAAGTCCTCTGACAGCCTGGCAAAATCCTCCGGCGTGATCACACCGGCAACGCGATCGGTATAAAGTGTTTTAATTGTCCTATTAAGATTATCCAGTACCTTTTTGTGATTTGCAATCTCTTTTTTCAATCTGTTTTTTTTGAGCTGCCCTGTGTCCCGGTTACAAATGTTCTCCGCCGCCGCATCAATGTCCAGATATTCTGCCATTATTTTGTGCAGTTCCTCCAGCACCGTATCTTTCAATTCATTTTCAGAAATAAACGCGCCCTTACAGCTATCTTTTGACAAAAATTTGGAGGAGCAGCGTAAGTACCGTCTGTGATCTGATCTGCAGGATTCCATGGTATATCCGCAATACATGCATTTGGTTTTTCGGGCAAATATGCCAACCTCGCCCTTCCATCCCGCTTTCGATCGGGCATTGACGATATCCTGCACCCTATCCCACAATTGCCGCTCTATGATTGGCTGATGCGTGTTTTCCACCCGGATCCACTGATCCTTGGGACATGGCCTGCATTTCCGCGTTTTATAGGACACAGATGCATATTTTCCCTGCACCAGATTTCCTATGTAAGCTTCGTTGATCAGGATCTCTGAGACGGAAAAATACTGCCACATGGAGCTTCGCGGCGTTGAAAGCCGTTTCCAACGGATTCCCTTTTCTAATTTGTAGGCTGTTGGATTTATTATTCCCTCTTCGTTTAATTTCCTCGCAATGGCGCTTTTTCCCATTCCTCCGGCAAACATTTCAAAAATCCGGTGTACCACCTCCGCAGCATCCGGATCCGGAATCAGATGCCCCTTTTGATCCGGATCCTTCGCGTAACCATACGGAGCAAATGCCCCCGTAAAAATTCCCTTTTCGTGCCGGTGTCGCAGCACTTCTTTGATGTTCTCTGATAAATCTTCCAGATACCATTCATTAATCAGACCATTAATCTGACGCGCTTTTTTGTTGCCCTTATTTTGCGTATCTGCGTTGTCAACCAATCCAATGAACCGGATGCCCCATAACGGAAACATCCCGTGCAGGTAGTGTTCCACCATTTCCATTTCCCTGGTGAAACGCGACTGTGACTTGCATAGAACAATCTGAAATTTCCGCTGCTCCGCGTCCCGGATCATTTCATTCCATGCCGGCCGGTTTCGGTCAGATCCGGCAAAATCATCATCCGAATAAATCTTGTAGATGTTCCAGTTATTATTCAGTGCATAAGCAATAAGCATACTTTTCTGATTTTGTATGCTTTGGCTATCATCCTCTTCCGAGTTTTTATTTCTGTCCTCGTCGGACAATCTACAATATATGGCAACCCAAATTTCATCGTTCATAAAGGCTCCTATGCGTTTGTTTTCACCTGGGAATGCATTGTTTCCCGTATCGCCTTAACTACGCCTGCGGCCGCAGCCGCAAAAAGCCGGTTAAAATCTTCTTTTCGTTTCTTCTCCTCACTGTTTTTAAATTTGTTCTCACACATAATGCCCCTCCTCTACAACATATGACTTTTTTTCCATGTCTCAAGCAGACTGAAAATGACATCTGAGATCTGTTTTCCGGTATATCCCTCCGGAAAATACTTGCGGATCTCCCGCTCCTTCAAAGACACTTTTTCAAAATTTTCTTCTTTCTCCATGAGTATTTGCATAACCGTCTCCGTCAGTTTCCCGCTACGGCTGTACTCTTTCATCTTGATTGCCTGTTCACCCGATGGAACCGTTTTTTGTGCCTGTATCACCCCAAATAGCGTGTTCTGCTCACCCTGCGTAAGGTAGGAAAGATCAACTGCAGTAATCACCGGCAGCCGCCTATCATCCACAAGCTGCAGAAGCTCCGGCACAAGATATGTAAGCCGGATATAGCGCTGTATGGTGTTTCTGCTCTCCCCCGCCTGTTTTGCCAGTTTTTCATCGCTTCTGATGCCATCTGTTGTCCCCATCCTCTTTAGCGCATCATATTTCATTCTGTACGCCTGTGCGCGCTCTGAAGGCAGCATATCTTCACGCTGGATGTTGGAATCCACCATAAGCACAATTGCCTCATCATCCGAAAGATTCCGAATGATTACCGGCATATCCGAATACCCTGCCAAGCCGGACGCATGATGCCGCCTGTTCCCGGAAATAATTTCATAGGTTCCCGGTTCTGATTTATCTTCCCGGACAATCCCCGGATGCAAAACACCGTACTTTTTTACCGATTCCACCGTCTCCGCCATTTTCTCATCGTCCAGAACCCGGAACGGATGATTTTTAGGCTCATGCATCACGGAAAGCGGTAATCTTACAATTCGATCCTCCTCCGCTTGATTTTCCTGCGCTGCCGCACCATTCCCGGTACCCAATAATTCATCCAGCGACGTCAGTTTGATTTTTGATGCACTACTCATAGGACAACACCTCCCCTATCAGTTTTCTATATGCCTCGGCTGCCTTTCCCGCGCCGTCATGTGCAAAAATACTTGTGCCTTCTGCCGCCGTTTCCGCCATTTTTGTGGATTGCGGAATATAGGGAAATATTCTGATTGTATCCCCGTAACTGTTTTCCAGTATCTCGACTGTGTCCCGATGATACCGGGTACGGACGTCAACCATGTTTGGAACGATCCCCATGATCTGTAAATCCGGATTTATGTGCTGCCGCACCTTTCCAATCGTCCTCACAAGCTGCTGCAAGCCCCGTGTAGACGGTTTTTCCGCCTTGATTGGTATGATTACGCTATCCGCTGCCGTAAGTACGTTTACGGTCAAAATACCAAGCGAGGGAAGGCAGTCAATCAGTATGTAATCGTAAAGCGGTGCTATCTGGCGGATATAATTCTTTAAGACCGTCTCCCGGCACATGATATTAACCAACGTAACCTCTAGCCCGGACAGTTCGATATTTCCCGGAAGAACATCAACGCCCTCCTTGTGATTCAGGATCCCTCTTTCCGGTGCAAAAGGTATATCATTGATACTGTCTACCAGGATCTGCGCAATCGTCAGATTCATGGCGTCCGGTTCATCAAACCCCATACAGTCCGTCAACGACCCCTGCGGATCAAAGTCGATCAGAAGTACCTTTTTCCCGGCGTTTGCCAATCCTATTCCGAGATTGATCGTAACGGTGGTCTTTCCAACACCACCTTTTTGGTTGACACATGCAATTACTTTTGCCATAAAAAAACCTCCCATCCAAAATATGAAAAAATCATTATCAAAATTACCCGAAACAGCAGCTCTGCCATTCCGCCGGTTTTCATATGCGCCAGACAGATCCGTTTCGTTGAAAAGGGCATAAAAAGCGGCACACCTCCCGCAAGCATGTCAAATACCAGATGGCTTGCAATGCCGCACATCGCCCCCGTTGCCACATACGGTTCCACCGCTATCAATACTGCAGCAAGGGCTACCGGGCATAGGGAATGTGTCAATCCACGATGTCCGATCAGACTCCGGATATAATTTCTCTGTTTTGCAGGAAACAGCCCGGAAATACCTCTGATCAGCAACTGCCCCATGCTCACGGCTACGCTGGCTAATCGAAAACGTCTGCTGATGCTGCTGTGCCTATTATCAATGTCCGGAACAAGGCTTCCCAGAAGGGATGCGGCAATCAGCAATCCGCTTTCTGCCGGAGATACCTTCAGCAATGCCGCCGCTGCCATTCCCGCGGCAAGACCACCAATCCTGTGTGTAGCTCCCATCATATCTGCCCCATTCCTCCCGTTTTACCGACATAACAATGGTACGAGCAGTAATAAATTTTCCTGCGCCCTGATTGTCGTTGATACACCCAATGTGTTCTGCCGCCTCCCTTGCTCTGAAACGGAACCATGAACAGACGACGGCACACCGGGCATCGATACATCTTGCTTACGCCCCCATACCGTAAAGCCTCCATGCTACTCCCCCTCGTAAAGTATGTTGTATAATCCCAATATCCGGGCTTCAATAGCCTCCATGGTTTTGAGCCGTTTCTCTGCCCCCGCAGTCGATGTCCGTCCTGCAACGTCCAAAATCTTCAACTGGCCGATCAGCTTCACCATTTCCGCCTTGATCTGCATTTCATCCAATGTCTCCACGATGTGGCTGTTCTGCCATAGAGTTTCAAGCTGGGCGTCTGAAAATGAATCCAGCGCCTGCTCGTAGTCCTCGTTTCCATTGCAATAGTTTAAGAATTGTTTCCATGAATCAAATTCCGGGGCAAAATACCCGGTATGTATTCCTGTCACATCCCGTTCGATTTCTCTCTGCAGATCCGTCCATACACTTTTCCGGATCTCACGCAGCATATTCTCTACATCCTTCTTCGGTTCCTCAAATATAATCTCTCCGGTTTTGTTCATGGCAATCAGCTCATCGATCAAAGCAAGTTTATTCATATGTACCCTCCATCTCGTTTTCGCTGCATAGCAGCCCTTATAGGTTCCGTTCATTATTCTTCTTGACAAACGTATTAAAATCCTCTATTCTAGCCTTAGAAAAGGGTATTGGAATCCCCCTATTCCATACTATCTTCAGAAAGCCTTGTGTTGAGTTTGGTCGCTTGGACACAAGGCTTATTTTTTCTCCCTCTTCGGAGGCTTTGTCGTGTTACGTTGATCATTGGCATCCAGTTCTGCTTTCTGCAAAAGGCAATGAATCCACCCCTTCAGATAAAAATAATCTTCTGGATACTGTGCTCGAATCTCATCCAACTTCAATGCAGTATCTTTTACATCCTCTGCTTTTTGTATATTCACTTGTATTCCTCCTTTTTGCTTTCGTCGAAATCAATATATCATTCTTTGAAAGTATTGTCAATATTTTTGTGTTTACACTGAAAACAAATTATGGTATAGTGCTTTCATGGAGGTGAAATTATGAATATCCATGATCGCTTAAGGCAGTTAAGAAACGAATTAAATCTTACAACTCGTGCTTTTGGTGCTGCCATAAATATGTCAGGTGGTGCCATTACAAATATGGAAAAGGGTACGCGTAATATAACCGAACGCACCATTCGGGATATATGCCGTGAGTACAATGTCAATTTTGACTGGCTCGTCCACGGAATTGAACCTATGTTTGAAGATGTAACCAGTAACTTAGATATTGATGATGAAGTGAAACAGCTTGCCCAACAGTATGCCTTACTCAATGATTCAGATCGCGAATTGGTTAAGAAAATGATTGATTCGTTAGCCCAAAAATCTAATTAAAACTAACCGTAAATTCAAGGTATCCACAATGATTAGACTAAAAGAAATCCGCACAAGAAAAGGTTTTACCCAAACACAAGTTGCTCAAATGTTAAATTGTTCTACCACTGTCTACTCACGCTATGAAACTAGTGACCGTCAGCCGTCGATTGATGTCCTTATTAGCTTATCGCAGGTTTTTAATGTGAGCATAGATTATATAGTTAATAACCCACGGGAGCTTTCTTCTTCCATTGCTCCCCTCTCCGAGCTTGACACAGAGTTGCTACATCGTTTTCACGCCGCCGATCAGTATGATCAGATTGCCGTTCTACGTACTTTAAAAATCCCCGAAGAAAGATAAGTCGGACACATAATATCTCTTTGAAAGTCTTGTGCTAAATTCGCACAAGGCTTTTTCACTACACAGCCTGCCTCTTACTATTACTTGCCGGTTCGGCAATAAACTTCTCCTTTTCTACAACCCTTCTTGTAAATGCCATTGCTTTTACCACATCAAGTACATGTTCCTGACATTCTACGGGAATATTGCTTGCATTCTCTATAATTTCATTTACAATATTTTTCGTTTTTTCCATATCCTCTATCTCCTTTCGTTTTTTCAAAACTTTTCCCGTTGCAATAATGTATTGTGAATACATATTATCATTTGCATTTTGTTTTGTCAATACGTTAGGTGCTTTTTTCATTGCCCTTATCGTATTGACAATACATTTCGCACATGGTACACTGCAATTGCGAGCATAAATATGACAAACCAATAATAGGAGGTGATTGTAATGAGTATCGGGAAACGTCTCAAAGAAGCAAGAAAAGCACGCGGAATATCCCAAGATATGCTTGCTGAAAAAATCGGTGCGTCAAGAGGTGTGATTACGAACATTGAACTGGATAAAGTTGATGATCCCCAGGCAATGGTAATTAATGCCATATGCAATGCTCTCAATATAAACAGAGAGTGGTTGACAGATGGTGTAGGTTCCATGGAAATTGATGAAACCGATGCACACCGTGCAAAAATTCTTTCAGAAATTTATTCTCGTGTACAAGAATTGTCAGAGGAAGAACAACTATTCATCCTTGATATGGTTAAATCCTATGCAAGGCATTTACAAGATAAATAGAGCGTCGTATATCAAATAATTATGAAAGTGAGGATGTCCCATGAAAAGAAATTTGTGTATTGCACTATCTGTTTTAACTCTGCTGACCGGCTGCGGATCTCCGGCAGATGTACCATCTGCAACCGATGGCAGTTCCGCCACACCGCCTACCACTACCACTGCTGCAACAACACTGACCGCTGAGGAATATGAAACAGAGATTGCACTGTTACCCATAGATGTCATATGGAAATTATCTGATGTTTTCACTCACACCTATAAAATGGTAATGAATGACGGCACCGTCACCGACATTCAAGATACATATATTATTGCTGAAGGTGTGATGTCCGATGATTATCATGCGACGGAATCTTCCCTCACCGTAAAATACTATTTGGATGAGAATGGATACCCCTTTTCCGGTGTCGTAGTGTCGGAGGATGAAATTGTATTTACTCCTCTTATTCCGTATTCCATGGATTTCTGGTATGAAACAGCAAACCCCATCGTTATCTACCCACCGGAAGGCGATGAAATTATTCTCACAAAGGACACCTTCCCTACCATTGAGTTAGTCGATGATTGGACAGACAATTATAACTATCGGGGAACCTACATCCTGATTGATTCTGCCGGAAATAAGTGGATGCCAAGGACAACCGAAACCTATAATTGGGGCTATTGGTCGATTGAATACTCCGATGGCAAATATGAATGGCAGTTTCCGGAATATATCAATATTGTTCCCTATGAGGAGTAAGGTCGCGTCCCAATTTGGGACACAGGATTAGATCTACGATATGCAGCCCCGGAGATCAACTCCGGGGCTTTCTATTTTAGGAGGCGGTGAAACTGAAAGATCGAATTAAATTAATCCGCAAAAATGCCGGATTAACTCAGGAAGCATTTGCGCGGCAATTAGGGCTAAAAAGAAATACGGTCGCTACATATGAGACTACTTCCAAAGTCCCTATGGATGCCGTAATAACTTCCATCTGTCACGAATTTAACATAAATGAGAACTGGCTTCGTACCGGTGAAGGTGAAATGTACTGTTTTACAAGTGATGATGAATACGAAATCGCATCAAAGGAAATAGGTTCAAATGATCCTATCGCAAAACAGGTAATTCTAAACTACTGGCACATGAGCAATCCTGAAAAAGAATTGTTTCGCAGTTTCATAAGGCACTTGTTAATAGAAAATAGGAATGATCTGTGACGAATAGCATCGCGTCCCAAATTGGGACGCAAGATCGTCTTAAACCTGCAATCAAGTCGGTGCGGTAATAATAATGAGTATTGGAAAACGGCTCAAAGAAGCACAAAAAACACCTGCATGATAGATAAGCAGGTAGATTAGCAGGAGGTAATCGCTTTTGATGAATGAAAGAATAAAATTAATCCGTAGAAATGCCGGATTAACCCAAGAAAGATTTGCTAAGGTACTCGGAACTGTTCAAAACACCATTACCGGGTACGAAACAGGCAACCGAAAACCGAGTGGCTCCGTAATTACCCTGATTTGTAAAGAATTTAATATCAGCGAAGAATGGCTGCGTACCGGACACGGTGAAATGTACCGCTATCCTGATCTTGATACCGGGCCAAAATCAATGTTAAGCGACCTTGCTGCACACGACATTGGAATACGGCAGCTTATTGCAAATTATTATAAGCTGGATGGAAAAGAAAAGGAATCTCTTTGGAATCTAATAAGAAAACTCACAGAAAAGCCGGAGGATGAACTATGAGAACGAACTTAGGACATGGATTTTTTGCTGGCGTCAATCGGATCACAAAACAACAAGTATGCTACTGGCTTCACACGAATCAGGACATCACCTGGAACGCTTTTGTTTGGTATATTGCGGACTACTGCGATATTGATGATTTTGGGATCGATTGGGTGACGGTGAAAATCTTCACAGAGAAACAGCGGCAATTCTTTTACGAAAAGGTGTGTGAATACGAAGAATTGATATGCGCATCAAATTATGAAGTGGCTCGGGATAATGATTTGTGGGAAACGCACAAAAGGGGAGCTGAACGCAACCGGGCTATCCTGCTCTGCCTGATACAGAGCAAGGACGCAGACTGATTTTCAAAAAAGATATTGCATTTTTTTAATTTAGATAGTAAACTTATAGATGTGAAGAGAGCGTACCCTTAAAGCAAACGGTTCGCCTCGGTTAATAGTTACTCAAAAAAGCAACTTTACCTTTGGTCGGGGCGGTTGCTTTTTTGATGTCTATCTTTTATGTAGCCTATGACCTTGATCGCAATGTCAAGACATTTGACTACTAAAGCTACAATCTGAACGATTGTGTTTAACATCTTATGTTCCTCTCGTTTTATTTTCCATCAGAACCACCTCCAATGTTCCGGAAGTTTCTCAGATTAAAAATCTGGCGAAAGGCGAACCGCTTACCCGTTTCGGATACGCTCTCCATGCTGAAATTATACAGAAATTAGGATTCTTTGTCAATCTATGATGCTATGTCCCAATTTGGGCCTAAATTTGGGACGTTGAAAAAAAATCTCCTACTTTTGCTTGGAAACCTGCTGCTCCTTTATGTCCTTAAACTCCTCTTTTATCATGTTATCAATCCAGTTAAAGAAACTTGCGTCTGTCTCTGCATCATCAATTTTGATGTCTCTCTCCTTCAACTCCTGATCCGTCAATTTGCACCTTTCCATGCCTCTGCCCCCTTCTGCAAAATAGCCTTTCTCTTACAACGTTTATTTCTAGTAAATATTATATATAAATTTGATTTCCATGTCAAACTTCGTTCCTTGTCCCAATTTGGGACGCGGATTCGTTCCGAAAATCCCTCAAAATAAAAAAATTTTTTTTCAAATTTTTTGTTACATTTTGGCATTCTGAAAACATTAACTATATAGGGGCAGATTTTTTATGAACTGCACATGCTTTAACCGCGTCCCAATTTGGGACACGAACTGTAAAAAAGGAGGATCCTATTTTGGAAGAACAAATGAATCTGAATCCACAAACCGCCCACACGCCGGGGATGATTGACGAGCTGCAAACTATAATAAACCGAATTGCCGCATCAGATCCTATCGCCCAGCAAATCATTATGAACTACGGACATTTGGACAAACAGGAAAAGGAAATGCTTTGGAATCTGGTAAGGAAACTTGCACAAAATTTGTAGTGACTATAAATTATCTGGCTCCGGATAAATCGTTTGCAAAAAAGAGATACCCTACCCCTAACAGGAAGGTATCTCTTTTTCCCATAAAATATGTATTACCGCAGATTTCTATTGTTTGCCCGATTTACATTTTCTTTCGCATCCTTCACCGGATCTGCTTTCGGTTGGGCGTTCTTTGGCGGTTTTGGCGGTACAGAGCTTTGAGGGCGTTTGACCGGGCGGCTCTTGGTGCTTTGACTATCCTTTGCGCGTTCTGCAACGCTCTCCTTCCGGATCTGATTTGCGGCGCTCTGACCTGCCACATTCTGTTTTGTTTCGGTGGATGTTTGCGACGCTGTGCTTGGTCTTGATCTGACTTCCCTTACCGTCGATTCCTTTCCGGCTTTCTCATCTTTTCGTACAGCTTGCGACATCACCGGACGCTCCACCTTTGGTTTGCTCTCCTCAGAGCCTCTGTAATCCAAAATCGGCTCTGTTCTGCTCATTCTATCCATTCGTGGCCTTTGAACGATTCTAGGGGCATTCTGCGCGCTCACAGGGGCATTTGCCATCCTTGATGTAGTTTGACTGCCGGCCGCCGCATAGCCGGGTCCCGGGACAACTTTTTCCTCTGCTCCTGCCGCTGCAGGCATGGCTGCCATCACCGGGCGATCCACTTTTTTCTTGCGTTCCTTCCAGTACTGCCCCGGGCGCTGGTAATTGGACGCTGCCTCCATGATTGCCGTCTGTCGGTTGATTTTTCCGGCGCTGAAACCGGTCTTTGCAATCTCTCCGGTCTTTCTGCCGGCTGCCGTGATTCCCCTTGCTGCAAGGCTGCCGGTTGCCCCTGCGGCTGTATTGCCGATCCGGCCGGCCTTTTGGGTAGCATGCACCGCCCGGTTTACGCTGGCGGAAGGATTTGCTACGCCCATAGAACTGAACGCCCCCAGCAGCTCATCCCGTTTTATAATCACAAATACCGCAAGCACGGTCTGTACGATCAGCACGATCAGCCATCCCCAGGCTTTTCCGCCCTTGGAGAACAGAATATCATCCACCTTGATCAGCAATCCGATGATGAATGACATGATCAGGATGCTGAGCTGCGCCTCCAACATTTTCCGCAGCCACGTTGATATAATTCCCTCATAGCCCGGCACCATGGCAAGAAGCAGCACAATCGGCGCCATAAACAGCCATAGCAGGGCAATCAGTTGAAACACCAGGGACAGCACCGACATCACAATATAAATAACGCTTTTGATCAGGAATGGGATCAGGTACAGAATCATAAAACCAAGCCGCTCCCCGCCCCGTTCTTTGTTAAATGCACTTCCTGTGTACGCCGCTACTTTTTCATCTCGTTTTGGGTCTCCATGTTTATAATTTGAATCTAACCATATACTTTCAATGTCCGCATCCGACACCGGATCATCCCCAAATTCTATGTACTTCCATGGCTGGTGGATCAGGTTGTACCACAGCGTTCCCGCTGCGTTGGCGGCATAGGACGCCAGATCTGTGGTCTTTACGCCTGCCATGCCGGTGATTGCCTGGCAGGAAATCCCCTTGGTGATATTCGTGGTTGCCGTGATGGCGGTACCGGAATCCCGTATGATCCAAAAGGACAGCACCAATATCCCGATGACCTTCAAAACCTGTCCGAAGGATCCCATTAAATCCCGGCGAACCATTTTTTTCAGGATTATAACGGCTGAACCGGAGAATGCAAGTAGAAAAAGCGGTTCAAAGATATTGCTGCGCAATGCCTTTTGGATCTCGCCTATCTCTGATTCAAACATCTCTGCCAGATTAAAATTCATGCAGTAATAGAAAATCATACAGACACACTGGCCGATCCAGCGGATCAGAACGAATACCAGATTTGCTATATCGTTCATTATTTTATACATCCAATCCATCAGATCCGTTTTCTCCATGTCCAGGTAATACAGACTTGCCTTTTTGATATAGCCCAGATTTCCGCTCAACTTGCTTATGTCTGATGTATCTGTGTTAATCGCTGAAGCGCTGGCGGTTACGGACATGACTATCAGGATGCCTGCACATAGAAGCAACAAAGCTCCAAACATTTTTATTTTCTGTTTCATGGCTCCTCCTTTCGTCACTTAAATGCAAATCGCGGTCTGCGAAAATACTTGAATACGCAGGCATTCATATCCGGCGAGAAGGTCGTTCCATCCACCGGGTTGTAGTTGTTTTTTCCCAGCTTAACGGATATTCCCACTCTCCCGCGTGGAGCAAAATCTGTTTTAAATTTGGATCCGCCGCAATGAATAAAATATTTGTTCCCGTCCGCATCCGATCCAATATAGATTCCCACATGATTTATCTGCCCCTTCCGCAGAGTGGAAGGATCCCGCACAAATCCCAGATCACCTACCTGCAGCTCGTCCTCCGAGATTTCTTCGCAGGCATACCACTGCTGCGCCGTACCTGACACGGGAATCCCTTCCGGGGTAGCTCCGCCGCTCACCACTGTTCCAAAACACTGATAATATACCCAGTCCACATAGCCGGAACAGTCCAGCGCCCCTTTTGGCACACCCTCCTGGGCGGATTTACCACCCATCAGATACGGCCAGTTAATCAGCGATATTGCAACCTTAGCCAGATCGCCCCTGGTCACATCACCTACTACAATTTCCGGCAGCGCCACATCCGGCACTGATGCTGTGTAACCGTATAGAGAAACGAGATATGTCGTATCATACACGCTCATCGCGTAACTTATTGTTTCCTCATTCAGCCCGATCAGATCACGCAGTACACCTTCTATATCTTCGTTTACCGTCAAGGTTGCCACATAACGCAAATCTTCCGTGCTTTTTTCTTCAGCAAGCTCATTGATGGCATTTACGATACCTGTGGAATCCTTAAACGTCAGACCGCTCTCTGATTTTCCTATGTACGCAAGTATTTCTTTTTTCCCGCTGTAATAGCTGATACTTTGTGTCACCCAAGGATCCGCATCACCCGACGAAACTCCGGCGTCACCGCCGGATGCAGACGCCGGGATCTGGCATTCTTCAATCAAAATACAAAATTCCAATGACGTCAGAATGGGATTGTAGTCTTTTAGAGTGTTAATGCCGTTTTGATAGGCATGCATGCCATCCGCAAGCATGATGATATCCCACGGAACTCCCAGCTCGGAGCCGATAAACTGATAAGCGTATGCTTCATCCTCTGTCGCAAACGCCATCAAAGGCGATCCGGCAGATCCGGCGCCACCGGAGCCGATTCCGGCAAACGCAAACACAATCAGCACAAACAGCAGCATAGAACCGGCCGCAGCGATTACAAATGTTTTTTTCATCAGACTTCCTTTCTGAACAACTCTTCATCGGAGAAGTCAAAATTAAACTCTTCCGTCGGTTGAGCTTCGTCCTCTTCTGCCTGTGTAGCTTCCTCGTTTTCCGCCTTTATTTCCGGCTCCAACTCCGGCTCCGGTCTCTCCGCTGATTCCGCCTTTGGTTCTTCTTTCCGCGCTGTCACCGTTTCTGGCTTTGGCAGTTCCGCTGCCGCTTCCTTTTTCGCTTCCCTTTCCTCTTGCTCTGCTTCCGGTTCAGGCCCCGGCTCCGGTTTTATGGGTACGGTAGTATCCGATTTTTTCCCGGCTTTTGGCGTAGTGGAAAATACATCGATCAGATCCTGAAATACTGCATCAAATTTCAATATGCCAACATGCCCGTCCAGATCCTGGAACATACACTCACCATTGCCAAGCGACTTAAGCGTTTCTTTGTTCGCTGCAGTTGGCTCCAGCCCCATATATTCACACATGCGCTGTGCCTCGGCATCATTCGTTGTCTGGAAACAAAATTTGTAGGAAATTGTATTCCTGATTCCCTCGGAAGGAAGATCTAATACCGAATGTCCGTTGAAAATACAACCACTGAAAAGGGAGCGTCCCATACGGGTGAGGAAATCATACAGTTTTACACCTTCTTCGGTTTTTCCTAACATCCATGATTCATCAAAGAGAATCACTTTGAATACAGGCCGTTTCACCATAGCAAATTTTTTAGCAAAGTTGCTGATGATTGCCATAAGAACCGTCGAAAGCGTTTCTTCCGCCGTGTAACTCTCCTTCGGTGTCTCCGGACTTGGCAGCTTCAGGTTATCGATCTGTAAAATATTGAGCCTGTTATCCAACGAAATAGCATCTTCTGTTCCATCGCCAAAAATAAGCTGTGACATGCCCGTATCTGCCTGCAGGCGAAGCCGTCGTGATAAAAATTTACCGGTACTGCACAGTTCATCCTTTTCCGGGAAGTTGGCCAGTAAGTCTACCAGACGTCTCATGGATGGCAGTTCATCATTTGACATGATCCGCTGTGCCTCCAGCACCGCCGTATATTCCACACTGGTGGGCGGAATTTTCAACAGTTCAGCGATTACATTGACTGCAAGCTCATCCGCAGATTTCAAATCATCCCGGTAAAGGTTATAGGGATCCAGTTTCCCTTTGTTTTTAGGATCACTGGAAAGTGTAACTGTGGTAATCAGTCCGGACAGTATATCCAGATCCCGCTCCCAATGGCTGCGTTCCGCTTTAGGGTCAAAAATCAGCCCATATCCGCCGTACAGCACCGTAAGAACCGTCAGCAGATTCGCATTAAAGGATTTTCCCACTCCCAGGTTGCCATAAAATGTTGCTGCTGCTGATTTGTTGCGCAGGCAGGCAACTCCGAGATTTAAAAATACAGGTTTGCCTTCCTGCCCGGTCGTTCCAATATACGGGCCGACTTTATCGCCCAGCTCATGGCTTGCGCCGATCACACCGGACGCCAGTGTAAGCGGTGTGATCGGCATAACATAATCTTTCACAATGCAGCCAACGCTCGGAATGCATTGCATCCATAGATTGATCTGATCAGCAAGCGGACGTTCAATCACAAAATTCATGTCCTCATATTCGTTTTTTACAGTTGTAACGCGCTTTTCTAATTCCTCTCTGTCATTAGCCGCAATGCAGATTGTTACGCTGGTGTTCAGGATCGGCTCACGCAGATTTTTTAATTCAATTTCCATTGCATCCGCATATCCCTTGCCTTCCAACAGATCTTCCGGGATATCAGCATTTGCGCCTGCTACATGCTCGATCTGACTGTCAATTTCCTGTTTTTTGCGTTCCAGTTTCCGCTGCGCCGCCCTGTATTCGGTTGCCTTGATGTGAATACACACTTCCGCTTGCAAATTGTATTTCTGCAGCATATAGATCCATTCCATACCCGGATATTCAAAACTGTCCGGAATGTTGGTAATTGCAAGAAATGACTGAAACGACACGTTATCCCGGTCATGTTCAATCCGGATCATACGATTTTCAGCATGAATGCTCCCCGAAAAAAGATTTACAACATCTCTGGCATACGGCTTTATCACACGTTCTTTGCCTACGTTATCGATAATTGCTTTGGGTTTCCATTCCTTTCCCTCTCGATCTTCAGCAAAAAGCTGTACTTTTTTGTTGATTCCCCTGAATCCGATCCGGCGGAAAAGCCATTGTGTCTCAGTTCCGGAAAGCTCCGTCAGACGGATCTTCTGATTTTGTGCATAGAGCCATTTTTCAGCCATTTTAACGGCATCATTTAATTTGCTCATCAAAATATCCTTGGTGTCCAGATTCAAATACACATTAATGGCATTTACCGGATCCTTAAGAAAGTACCGATACCCATCCTTCAGATCGGCAACCGTCTCCGACGTCTCGGAAAAATCGGCCAGTTTCACAATAATATAACTCCGGTAATCGTTGGCATCACCTTCTGATCTGTTTACCTCCTCCAGATAGCTTTCTGTCTGTTCAGCATGAAATTTTGCCTTTTCGTAGAGCGGATCCTTCTCATCCAGTTGTGACACCATATTTTTAAAATGATTCCTGTTATCCTGCTCTACCGGAACAATCAGAATCTGTGCATCACTCATAATGCCTGCAAGAAATTTCGCCATTTTGTAGAGCATTGAAATTTTTGCATCATTATCCAGATAATCATAATCGTAACCTGTCAGTTTAAACGCCGCCCAGGTACTTTTGTCTGCATTAAAAATCAGATTCCCGGAAAAATAGTTGATCGGACATCTATACATTATGTCTCCTCCTTCCTGATTCCTCTGCTGCAATTCCAATTCAGCGACACATCTTTCGTTTTATCCGGATATTTACGGAATCGCTGAACAAATCCTCTCTTGACATTGATAAAATAGATGATGCAGCCCACGAAATATTTAATCGGATTTTTTCCATCCAACTTTTTTTTCATCAAATAGTGAACGCTGCAATAGGGTATTGCAACATACCGTATCACCACCGGTACCTTGCCAATTCCGGGTATTATGTTGCTTATGAGCATCACAACAAGCGCCACGCCCAGAAACGCCAGTAAATCGTACGGATTAATTGGTACCGGCAGCGGAATGTTGGAGATGGAATAAATCTTTTTTTCCACCTTCCAAACCTTTGCATACGAAAAAATCTTGACCTTGTTTTCTTCCATACTCGTCACCAGAAAATCCCGGTAAAAATGTTTGTTGCTACTTCCACCGCCTTGCCGGGATCTTTAATGATAACCAAAATGAGTCCGCCTGCCACGAATGTAATGACCGCAGCAATCCATGCTTTTTTTATCAGGCAGCCTATCAATGCAATTGCAAGAATTACCAGCCCAATCCAGAAAATCTGATCCAGCATCCACGTTCCTGCCTTTTTCCCATAATCTGCAGCATATACGTTCATTGTGCTGCACAGGAACATCATGGAGCATGTCCATACTGCCATAAACACTTTCCATGCCTTCAGGTTTAATTCCTTGCGTGTGTTTCCTTTGTTCTCTCTCATAGTTTTCCTCCTATTTGCTCACTAGATTTCCGGTTCTTACGTTCATGTCATTTATGTAAAACTTTCCGCCATTTTCAGACATGGAAAGATTAATTTTTTGCAGCATCTTCACGCCATTTTCGGCATCCTTGATCTGAAATTCCACAATACACAGGATATTGCCGGATTCATCCGTGTAACAGCTTATTTTTTCGATTGAATAAAATGTGAATCGTCCCTGTAATCCTGTGAAGTCAGCTTTATCACAGGTGTTACTCAGATAGTAATTAATCACCGATTCATCCTGCTCTAAGTATGCCTTCAGGAAATTTTCTACGGACGTTTTGATTGCCGCTGTCTTTTCGTCACTTGCTGCTGTTCCATAATAGGCTTCAATCACATAGTCAGGCAGATAGACTGATTCATCCGCAACCATCAGCGGAATTTCCTCAACTACATAACTTCCACCCTTCACATAGACCGGCACTCGCAACGTCAATGTCCGTTTGCTCTTCTGCGTTGTGTAGGTCTGCCCATCATCGTTCAACATTCGATTTTCATAACATACCTCTGCAATCACATACACATCCTTCTGGTTTTCGGAATAGTCCTCGATCCGGTATGCCTGAACATAATCTACCGCCGCTGATGCAGTGAAATCTATCATGCCGCTTGATGCCATAAATGCAGATGATACATATGGCTTTAGACGTTTTTTGTAATCATCCTCTCCCCGCTGCGTGTACGTCAGATACTCCCTGCTGAAATTCTGTGCAAACGCCATGATTTCCGCATTTTGACTGGTAAAATCGTTGTATTCTGCTTTAAAATTGCGGATCAATTCCTCTGCCTGTTTTTGCGTGTCCGTCTTGAAAATTGACAACACACCTTTTATGAAAATAAAAATCAGCATGATCCAGAACAGTGTTCGCGCCACCTTCATTCCGGTATTTTTTTTCAGTATGTACCCTTCCGTTTTCTCTTTGGTCTTTTTTTCCCTGCCTTTCTTTTTCGGTTTTCCTTCTGTCTCATTTACCTGCACTTCTGTTTCTTCTGCCATTTTGTTTTTCTTATTCACAGCTTTCCTCCTCTCCAAAATCAAGATCCAGATCAATTTCAATGTTTTCACCATACGGGATTATGATGTTCCCGGCACTGTCTTGGTATGCCTGTTCTGCTTTTCCCTCCTTTTTAGGTTTTTCCCTGTTTATTTCACTCTTTTTTTCCTTCTTCCCACCTTTCTCCATTGCAGCGTCAGGAATTTTTCTTGCCGGTGATCTCCTCCCTGTGTAGCTTGGTGCCATCGTAAGCATATCTCCAACCTCTACATCTACATCCCGCAACATGGTTTCATCGTCAAAATAGAACGATTGAAACTCGATGGTTTCATTGCCGACTTTGTATAGAAACCGACCTTTGATATCCGGCAGGTCAACCGCATCTGTATTTCCAAGAACAATTTCTGATGCCGCCTTATCCGCAAATCGTCCCGATATTCGCACCGGTACATTGTTTTTGATCTGTCCTGTCAATATCGTTGCATCCGGACGTTGCACACCCAAAAACAAATTAATACCGGTTGCCCTGGACAATCTGGCGAGTGTAGAAAGCTTTGCCTCCAATTGCTCATAAATCTGCTTGTTTTCCTTTGATACGCCCTTTTTGTCTAACATTTCCGCAATTTCATCCGAAAACACCCCGATCCGGCATAAATTCTGATGCGTTTTTTTGTTGTATTCGGCAAGATTTTTCACCTCAAGATCACGAAATATGCTGAGTCGGTATTCATTTTCCTGTACCAGCATTTCCAAAACTTCCAGTGCCCTCTCCCGGTCGGTAATCACTTCCCCGTAATGCTCATATTGTTTTCCAAACTCTACGCCGCCCTTAAAGTCAATCATAAATACACGGCATCCCTGGAGAATCATCTGCCACAAAATACATCGCAGAATAACCGATTTACCTGATCCGGTTTCGCCTGCAACCAATACATGCGGTACCCGGTTCAGATTAAATGTAATGACATCCAGTGCCCCCTGCCCCACAGAGATCACGCCGTTTTGCGCATTGCAGAAGGAATCATCCCAGCGAATCATCTCAGGTATTTTAAATTCTGCAGGTAATACTGTTATTTTCACCAAGCGCTTGCTGTTCCCATACTCCATCTTGAGGATGTTGCAATCCAACGCAGTCTCTAGTCGCGGTTTTGCAGCCTTCCAATCCGTCAACGGAATATTTGACTTGAAGGTATATATTTTCTTTTTCCCAACCACATCCGATCCGCAATAGTATGGCGTTTTCTTGTCTTTGCCAATGAATCCGATATCCGAAAAAATTTGATCATAATATTTCTGAGATCTATTTTGCATACTTCCTGCTATTACCAGATACCAAATGGGAAGTGTTATTACTGCGCTGTAAGCAATCCACTTGATGTAAACCGGGACTTCCATGGAAAAAATCAAATCCTTAAACACAAATTTTGCAGATGCTGCCATTCCGATCACAATGATCATTCCTACCCACGCCTGCCATTTATTCATTTTCTTAATTCCCTGGAATAGTGATCTAAAAAAAGCTGCCACCCCATGTCCCAACATCGTAAACAATGCTCCAAAAAATTCCTCAACCTGTTTATCTGCGTTACTATTACTCGTAAAATCATCTCCTTCCGTTATTTTTGCGTCCTGTAAATATACCCATATTCTTCTGCAACCTGCCTGTAATATGTATTTAAAAATCCGGTAGATTTCTGCCTGGCAACATGAAGCGCATGTCCATAGTTTTTAAATTCTTCACTATGCTTCATATACGATTCCTTTACCTTTTTGACCTCTTCCAGCATTTTTTCCCGGAGCCAAGGAATATCGGCCGCAATTCTACGATTAAATTCCATTGGCTTTGCATCAGCTCCGGCTTTTAGGATATAATTTTTTTCACCCTGCCCCGCTGCACAGGCTCTGTGTGACCCCCAATTAAATACTGTGGCATTACGCATATCCGCAAAGGAAAACGTCCCTCCGAATCCCTGTATTCCTTTTGGATGATTATGGGTAACTGTCATTCCTTCCCAATTCACTGCCTCGTTTACGGGAAATGCAACCGATGTCGCGTTTCCTTTGTATGCTTTTATGGCTTCACCATTTTTATCAAAAACCACTAAAATTTCATGCCGCTTATTGCGGATTGAATTTTCAGTCTGTTCTAATGACTTGAATGGTGATATGTCTATTTCCTCTACTTTTCCTTTTCCATCTCTTAAACCTAGTACATCATCGATTGTCTTTTCTAAGCTGCTAAATGACCCTCTTCCCCCCATTCCTCATTCCTCCCTGAATTTTTGCTGAAATGCATTTATCTGGACAATGTTCCCGTCACATTCCTCCGGTACCGTTCCAAAAAACAAAATTTTTTCAGGTTTCAAACGCCGCATCATCTCTTGATATCCTTCAGCAAACAATCGTTTGCTGAGTTTATTGAGTTGTGTTCCCACTGATGAGACACTGACTGTCCCATATGTAGGTTCACCTTCAAAGCACCATTCATAGCTGCTTTCATCGCTCCATGCAATGCTAGGAATGACTTTAACGCCGTGTAATTGCAAATATGCTGCTATCCAATGCTTTCGGTAATGGTTGAAGATCTGCACCGCAAATGGGAAATCTGCATAAATACTAAAATCCGGGCTAAGGACATATTTAAACTGCTGAAGCATCGGCAAGTAGTAATCCGGCATGTTCCAAAGGCGCAAAAATTGGTAATCATCCAGATAAAAATGAATCCCCATATTACCCCTGCCAATCTTTCTTGATGCTGCATAGTTAAATCCAATCCATTCGCATTCTGTATAAATCTCCGGAGCTATTTCCGGGATTCCATATCTGCCACCCGGAAACAAAAATTTATTTACATTCTCATAATTCCGATCTCGAAATATTTTCCGCATGAATCCCTCTCTCTTTGTTTATTTTTTGGTGCTTATCTCCGTTTCCTGACTGCTTTGCTCTTCATTTTTTTCATACTCATACTTTAATTTTCTGTTGAACAAATACCGTTTTGTAGTAGAAAATCGAACATGTCGCAAACGCTCCTGCACGATTTGATTTGCCTCTTCCACCGGCATTTCCTTTTTCAGATCATTTCTGGTTGTAATGGCAAAAATTCGTCTCAGATCATGGCATTCTATTCCGAGCTGATCTGCTTTCTGGCGCATGTAACTTTCTGAATAGAAAACTTTTCCCTCCCGGTTACGTTCCAAAAATTGCGGAAGACGCTCATACAGATACGGATCCTCCCGGCACTCAACCACGCCTCCATGTCCGCCCTTCCCTTTCCTCACAGTCACATATATCTTTCCTTCGTTCAAATAAAAATCTTCTGCCTCCAGATCTGCCAATTCGCTTACTCTCAAGCCTGATACGAGTGCTAGGCGGTATGCCAGCTTCAGTTTCTCATTCTGTATCTGATTTATCTTCCGCTGTGTAGGTTTAAGGTAGATTGTCTTTGGTGGTTTCCTGCTGCGATTTCTCTTTTTTATGCTTACTGCTCGGAAATCTTTTTCGGCCGGAAGCTGCAGTGCAGAATCATATTTGTGCAGCCACTTCAATCCATTTTTTACTGCACTGTATTCATTCCGTGTCCGAAACCTGCTACTGCATTCCTGCATGATCCAGTCCCGATCAATCTGATCTAACGAATCAAACTGTCTGTCACGGAATAGTTTATTTACTGCCGTGTAATATGTCCGGGCTGTATTGGGCGTCAACTTCTCTTCTAGGTATTTTTTAAATTCCAGCAAAATATCGTATTTCATTTTTTCTTCGCTCTCTGATCTTTTGGGGAAAATGAGATATACTATCTCATTCTCCCCGCTATATTACATAGTCGCATGATTGACCGTGAAACATCGTGGCACTCCATTCCGTTATCACTCCATTCCGTATACAGCCACGATATTCCACCTCTAATCATGCTATATTACTATGTAATATAGCCTATTATCGTGGTGTGCATATTTTCCTATCAAATTCAGTATTTATCGATGCTTACATATGCGCAGTTAAAGTGGATTACTTATAGCGCATATGCACACAGGTTTTTTTACTTTTTTATTGCTTGTTCAAGCGTTTTCATCACATCTGCATCCATCAACACATATGGTTTGTAACTGTGAGATCCGCTGTCGTACATCCGCTTTGTGACTCTGCGATCCTCTGTGGCGATCCATTTCATTGACTTCCAGAACCGCAATTTGTTGTCTGACGTATCGAATGCATTTCGGTCAAGCAGAGCCTGCAGCTCATGTTTTTCGATCCGGATGAATCCGTTCTTTTCTTTTCCCGATTTTTTCAAATATGTGCCGATTCCAACAAACTCACGCGCATAAACCTCCAGCATTTGCTTCCTCCATTTCCTTAACCTTTGGCAGCATCCATAAACTTTCTGGAAACGTAGTACACCCTGATCTCTGCGGATGCGTATACACGTTTTCTGTTTTTCTCCGCCTTGATCAGTGCAAAATCCACACAATAATCGAGGAACGTTTTTAAATCCGTTTTTGCAAATTCACAGATATAATTTTCAAATACGGACTGCTCGATCTTATAGTAAAATGGTGAATTTTTCGTTTCGTAGGTATACTTGATATAATCTTCATTGGACAAAATCCTTCTGGCCACTTTGCAAAAATCCTGCAGAAAAAAGAATACCTCGCTCTGTCCGTCCTCCGTGTCTAAACTAATTTGTGGTGCCTGTTGATTAACCTGCATTTCCAGCATTTTTATTTCTTCCTGAAGCAAATTTTTTCTTGCATTTTTTTCAGAAACTTCATTGTCCAGCTCCTGCACCCGATCTATTAACAGGTTAATTTTTTTCTTTAACTTTTCTTCTTCCCGAACCATTTGAACCATTCGATCCTCCCAGCTTTACGACTATTTTTTCAGATATATTTTTTTGGATAGAAAAGGCATTTCCCTGTATTTGCAAGGGTTTGTCCCTATTTGCGGCCACAAATTTTTTCCCCAAAAGCAAGACTATTTCACTTCCTGATCTTTGAAGATCTGATTCGGAAATTTTTACAAAATATCCTCCCTTTTTCTTCCTGATCCGGCTTTTTCCTATTTGCTTTCCGTTTTCATTGAGGATCCTACATTTTCTGAATACCCAGAAGAATACAAAAAACACCATTCCGCCCGTTGTGGTACCAGCTGCAGCTCCGGCGCTGGCGATAACAGCAGGGGTGGCAAACGTTGGGATATCATCCTCCTGTATGTCTATTACCTCCCGCTCTGGTTCTTCTATTGGTTCCGGTTCAGGTTCCGGTTCTGTGGGCTTGACTTTCACCTCCGGCGTTGGCTGCGGAATTTCCACCGGCTCCGGATCCGGCTCTGGTTCCGATTCAGGTTCCGGCTCTGTGGGCTGCACCGGCGTGATCTGAACAATTGGCTTGGGCTGTTCCTGACGAACCATATCTATTTCCTGCGTTATTTCATTTCCGAGTACATCCCGGATCTTTAAGATAATTCTTCCGCTTTCTTTAACTTCGTAGGTATTGTTTGATGTCCAGGTTGCTCCGCCATCCCAGCTGTAAGGATCTGCCGCAAGCCCGGACTGATCATCGGATGCCACCACGGTAATCAATACAGATTCCAGTTCCCAATACCAATTCAGTGCGCTCTTTTCCAGTTTCTCTATTGTTGGCGCTGTCCTGTCTATGTTTGAAACCGTGATATCTGCGCTTGCGGTGTGCCCCGCTGCGTCGCGCACGATCACGCTGTATGTCCCGTTACACGAAACTGTCAATGTACTGCTTGACGTCCAGGTTGCTCCGCCGTCCCAACTATATGGATCTACTGCAAGCCCGGACTGATCATCAGACGCCGATACACTGATTAATACATCTGCATTTGTCCAATCCTGCGTAGATGCATACAAAGACACGGAAGGTGCAGTTTCATCAATGTTTGTGATTACAATATCTGCATACGCCGTATTTCCTGCCTTATCGCGCACAATCACGCCATATGTATTGTTACATGAAACTGTCATTGTACTGCTTGATGTCCAGGTTGCTCCGCCGTCCCAACTATACGCATCTGCAGCAAGACCTCCTATTTGCTCCCCTTCACTCGCATCACCTCCGGAAATAGCTGGATCCGAAAAACTGATGATTTGATCCTGTGCCGTAGCTGTAATTACAACATTTCCTGTTGTCCAACCATATGTATCTACCGACAACGACACTGTGGGTGCAATCTTATCAATATTTTTTACTTCAACTGAAAAAGCATCCGATACATTCCCCTGCCTGTCTCGTACATAAAACAGGTAATTTCCATTGTCACTTATTTGAAATTGATTGGATTCCTGCCACTCACCATCACCGATCCGATATCCGGCGATCCCACTTCCCCCTTCATTATCTGCTGCAATAACCGTTAAAATTAAATCCTGATTTGTTTCCTTGTCTGTGCTTTTTTGCACTTCACTGATTACCGGCGCCACATTGTCAAAATCATCTACTGTGTAGCTCAGTTGTGCTGTTCGATTGACGCCGGAATCCTGATATCTAACCGTCAACCTGTATTCACCGTTTTCAGACACAGTACAGTTTCCGGTTTCGGATGTAGACCATTCATACGATATGCCCGAAACACACTCTGCCAGATTGAGTGCGGATGGTATCAAGATATATCCGTTATCAACATTTTTTTGTATTTGTATCGTTCCTATTGTGTCATTTTCATTCATGCCACAGTCAGGATCATATCTGTCAAACCGTCCTATTTCACAATGTAACACTGAAGATCCTAAAACGCTTCTCGACTGATAATGTCCATCCGGGCAAATATATAATCCCCAGCTTCCGTCTGCACTGGCGTTATAATCTGGCTGCAAATAGCTTAGTAACTTGCCGCAGCCATCGGAATGAACAAATTTTGTATGGCATCCCCCTCCGTTTGTACTATCACCGGCATGGATGTGCTGCAGTGTTGCCTCTGCGACTACACCGGGCTGCGCATCAGCAGATACTGTAATTGCAGAAAGTAAAAATACTGCCATACTGCATACCAACAAGAAAAATCTAATACTCCTCATCTTTAGCTCCTTTCATTCTCACCCTACACAGTTCCTGATAAATTCAATTAAAGTGTTACGCATTGGTTCATTCAGCAAAACTGTCACCGCCAACGAAACCAAAATCATCAATATACCCAGCCCGATAAACCGGAATACTTTTCCGATTCCGTCTGCCAGAAGCTCCAGCAATTTTCCTCCGGTGGAAAGCCGCCTGATCACAATTTCCTCCCTCGGCGCTTCAGCCATTTGCGCGCTCAAGGTTCTGATCATGTCAAATACCTGGTTGTATGAGATGCCCAATTCCTTTTCCCCGGTCGGAGCCACTTCTCCGTCTGCATCCTCCGGATCCGGATCGAATCTATTTCCGTCCGGAATCGGTATCACCATAAGCTCATCTTTCAGGCCAATACTTTCTCCCGGCACGGTCGGTTCCGGTTCACCAATAATCTCCTGTTCCTTCAGCTTTAGCTCGATCTCGTCTTTTCGTTTCAGCAGTACTTCGATCTCCTGATCAATTTTTTGTTTCTCACTGCTTAACTGTTCTGCCCTATCAATCAGCTTGTTGCATTTTGCCTTCAGGTAGGCAATTTCCGTCTCTCCCAACTCCCCGCCTCCTTTCTTTTTTTGTATGCCAAATTTTTTGTGGCAATAGAATGAATGAATCTGTATGTATTGTCAAGTCTTTTTTTCACACTTTTTTTGACGATTATGTGTGCATATATTTGCCTTAACCCCTTGTCTAATATGATGTTTCATGTGTGCATATGTCCCCAAAAATTTTTTTAGAAACACAGCCCGAAGTGGCTCTAATTTGCCTTTTTCCCTTGATTAATACCAAGGCAAAAGAAAGCAGGGCGTCAAGGGCGGGCGTATGCCCGTGCATTTTACCCTTGACGGAATGATTTCGTTGCCTATGATCGGGCAAGGGAAGAAGCAAAAGACGGTTCAGGAAGTCCTATCTATTTAAAAACTATATTTTTGCCCGGCAAAAATTCAGACTAAGTAGAATGAATATTACCGTCCCGGTATGCATAGGTTGGATATAAAAGGAAAGATATGCGATGTTTAGAAAATGCCTGTTTTCTACGATTTAATCAACAAATCTGCAGATTACCACCTGCGTAAAATCTGAACAAATAGACTGGAATATACTGTGTAACCGGAACAAAAAAATATCATATGCATAAAATCTGAATACATTTCTATTTTCTACTGCAAAATCTGAATGAAATGGCATAAAAAAAGAGATCCTCTGATCTCATCTTCTGCTCATGTCCTATTTTTTGCTCAAAATATAATTTTTCCGCTGACTAACAGCAAATCGGTACGTCCAAATCTGCTCTTGTGCTGCATCTTTTTGCGTTTCTAAGTACCCAAATAAGCCTATCTCAATGAATAGGCATCAAATACTCTCTCTGATGATTTTATGAATGAATTTAGGATTAAGCTGCCGGTTCCATTTCCGCTTATCGCCTACTGATTCGTTGATGCGTTCGATGCTGGTCGACACAGCCCGCATAAATACCTCTGCAACTGCTCCCTGAAGCTGCTGCGCATACTGTCTGATCAGTTCGGTGGTGTCGCGCCAGCTATCTTGTGTGTAGCTTGCCCGGTTTCGCCTACATGCTACCCGGCCAATATGCCCTGCAAAATTCTGCGCATCTCTGGGCGCCGCATTTTTAAATACTGCTACCAACGGCGTGATCCAATACATTTTGCTTTTGATTCCGATGGAAAAAAATGATTTTAATGTGCCTAAATACACCTGCAGTGTACGTTTCGTTATACCCAGCAGTTTACAGTATTTTTCATACAACAGTTGGACACCAATATGGTACCGTTTTCCGGCACCGGCAATTTTAAGAAATTGTAATGCCAGGAGCTTCTCGCCTGCTTTAAGTTTCCGGAAAGCTGTATTATAAAAAATATCATGCCCTGTGCTAATATAGCCTTCTTTTACTGCATCCGGATATGAAAAATCATTATCAAGAATTGTTATGTCCCAATCGCCGTAATAATTTTTTTCTGTTTTGACAAATCCCCTCTCTTCCAGACTATGCAAAGATGCATAAAATGTCTCGTAGGAGATCCCTGTTGCCGCGCATATGTCTTTGTAATATACTCCATATATGCGGCCGGAATCATCCTGATAGTGGGATATTTCGATCAAAAAATCTATTTCCGCCTTTTTCAGCCGCTCTTGCAGCATTCTGTCGATCACGCTGTTTTTCAGCTTTTGCACGCCTTTTTCACCCCCTTACCTATTTTGTGGTAATAGGGAATAGCAGAGCAGAAAGCAAGAAGCACCTACGACAACATCCTCCGCCTGATCAAGGAGCCGGATGTGTGCGAGCCCATCAAGTTCCTCAGACAGCGTGAAATCGTACACTTCCAGCGCTTCGGTGAAGCGCTCCGCATCACGCAGGATAAGCTGGATTCCAAAAACTTCTACGCTGTCAATCCCGGTTTCGACACCGAGAAGTGCAACTGCCAATGACAAAAAAAAGAATCCTGCTTGCAGGATTCTCCGCCTGCGGCGGGACGGTTTATTGACATGATACCGCTCCGCCGCAGTGCGCTTTTGGTGTATATTTCATTTCTCCCTCCGTGTAAGGCCATATGCACTACATCCGAACCGATAAAATGTCCGTCATATATTTCCTCTTTTCAGAACCGATGCAGATACACTATGGTCGTACACCACAAAACAGCCCAGATGGCACAGGGTACCAGCAGATTGGTTCCGTTCCACACCCCGTCAAGAAGTGCCCCTGCCTGCTGCAGGAGGAAACTCACGGGGAAAAACCTAAGGCAGAACCGGTTCAGGTAGGATCTGCGCACCGCAAAAACCGCCCCTCTTCCCGCAGGCGTGAAGCTTAATTTCTTCGTTATGGAAACCTGCTTACGATTTTCCGTCACATCCATGTAAGGCAGCAAATACAGGGTTGCTGCATATGCAAGCAGGATGAACGCAATGAACGTCACATTTCCCGCCTCCTGCCACGGTACTGTCATGCAGATTGTTCCGATCCCCAGAAAAAGAACCCATCCAACTTTCGTCATCAGAAACCGGTAGCTTTCCTGCCTTTTCCATTCTTCGTCAAACTTCCTGACCTTCTGCTCCATACTCTTTTTCCTCACTTTCCCGCCGCTTCCCCGAAGGAAGCCATTTTCCCCTCCGAGAGCAGGCACACATAATCCATGTGCTGATCGATGTCCTCCTCAATGTGCGTGCTCATAAGCACTGCCACATCCTCCCTTGCAACCTGTTCATGCAGGAAGCGGAAGAACTCCTTTTTGAAAACCACATCCATCCCCGCCGTCGCCTCATCCAGAAGATAGAGCCTGCTGTCATGGGCGGCTGCAAAGCAAAGCTGGAATTTTATGTACTCACCCTTGGAAAACTTTTCCAGCGCAATTCCCGCCGGTACTCCCATATCCTTCAGCCTCTGCATAAAACCGTCCCTGTCGAAAACATCATAGAGCGGCGCATACAGCAGGGCATTTTCTCCCGCCGTTTTATTCATAAAAAACAACGGTTCCTCCGACACAAATCCGATCCGGTTCATGCAGCGCTCCCTGTTTTTGACAAGGGGCATGCCATCCGCCAGAATCTCCCCGTCATAGTCTTTTTTTCCGCTCATGATCGTGCGGAACAGGGTTGTCTTGCCCGCACCGTTTTTTCCCACCAGTCCGGTGATAAAACCATTCTTCACGGTGAAGGACAGATCCTGCAAGTGTCCCTTGCGCTTTCTGCTCACATGGCACAAAGTCAATTCCATCGTCTCTTCTCCTCTCCTAACCCCACAGCTCCCGCAGCATGGTGACAGCCTCCTCCTTGCTCATCCCCGCCTGCCTGCAATCCTCCAACAGCTCCGCCATACGTTTCTCCAGCGTTATATACTGCTTCTCCCGCAGGAAGCTTCGGTTTGCATCGCATACATAAAAGCCCTTTCCGGCAACAGACCGGATCAGTTTCTCTTTTTCCAGTTCTTCATAGGCTCGTTTTGTCGTTATGACGCTCACCTCAAGACTGCTTGCAAGCGCCCTGATGGACGGCATCGCCTCGCCCGGCTGCAATTCCCGGTTGATGATCGCCGCCTCGATCTGGCGGACGATCTGCTCGTAAATTGCCAGCGTTCCGTTTTGACTGATTACAATTTTCATCCTAATCCCCGCAAAATTCTCTTCCTTTTTTTATCATCTGCCCCGCAACCAGCCACTCGCTTACCAAAAGGACAGCAAGAAACACGACATACGCAATATCCCCCGGTCGGGAAAAGGAAATGCCGTCCCGCTGCATCACCACAAACATGACAAATCCCGTGCAGGTGAGCAGCAAAAGGATACATCCCCATACGGTCAGGCTCTCCGGCCGTTTCTTTTTTCCTCCGTCGCAGTAGCTGTTTACGGCGAAGAAATTTCCGACCTCCAACAAAAAGATTCCCAAAAGCTCCGGCAGCCTCCCCCATCCATTGATGAAACAGAATCCGGCAAGCACAAGATATAACATCACGGACAACGCCACCCTGAAAAAGTAGCCCTGCCGCACAAGCCGCCTTCTCTCTTCTTCATCAAACGGCATCAGTGCTTCCGTAACCCCCACTCCGTTCGGATACATTCTGGAGAGGATCAGACTGCCGTAAAAGGGAATTACCAAAAGAAACAGGCAATTCTTCCGATACAGCATTTGCAGGAATATCATCGTGTAAATCCAGCAGATAGAGACGCTTTCCGTCATCATCCTGCGCCATCCGTCGCTCCATGCCTGCCTGATGCAGCGGCGGTAAAAAAAGAGCACTGTTCTCAACATGTTCCATCCCCTTTCCGGCTGATAAAATACATGATCTCCTCCAGAGTCGGGATCCGCACAGCAAGCCCGGCGTCATACGCACTGTAAGCGGTATGCTGCACCAGTGCCTTGGTGCCGTATTCCCCCTTTTCGACAGAGATCACCTTGTCCTTCGGCAGCTTGCGGATCAGATAATCCTCCCCGCCGAGAAGCCGGTACTGCTCTGTCAGCCTCTCCCACTCCTCCATAAAAAGCAGACGTCCGTTTTGTAACATCATCACATAGTCCGCCACCCGCTCCAGCTCCTTGAGCAGATGGGAGGCAATCAGACAACTGTGGGCGCCATCCTCCACAAACCCCGTTATGATCTTTAGAAATTGCTTTCTGAACTCCGGATCAAAATTTGCCATGGGCTCATCCAGAATCAGGAGTTTCGGATCATGCGCCAGTGCAAACGCCAGTTGAAATTTCAGATATTCTCCCTTGGAGAGCTTCCCCAGCCTGCTCCTTCCGTTCAGGGAAAACAGTTCACAGTACCTTGCAAATACCGTCCCGTCGTACCGGTCATAAAGGCTCCCGTACAGGGAAGCGTTCTCTTCAAGCGTCAGTTTTGCGCAAAACAAGTCCGCTCCCAATACCCAGCCTGTCTCCTGCCGGATTTTCTTCTCCGAGCTTTCGTAGGTTTCGCCGAAAAGCTGCAAGATGCCCTTCTGCGGCTTATGTATCCCCAGTATGGTGTTTAAAAGGCTGGTTTTTCCCGCGCCGTTGCACCCGATGAGGCCGGTGATATAGCCTGTCGGCAGGACAAATGAAATGTCCTTCAAAGAAAAGGACTCCAATTTCACCGAAAGTTGATCTGCCTTAATCATTTCCAATTTTCTTCCCTCTTTTCCCCGTTTCTTCTGTGTATTATCTGTATATATCAATATATACAGCATATGAACAGTAATGTCAAGTCCTTGTCAACAAATTTTTCTTTTACAATACCTTCCGGGATGTTATAATAAGTGAAAGAAAATTTCCGAAAAACGGAGGAATTTTGATATGAATGGAATGAATGGTAATATCTGGCACAATATCAACGTAAAAAGAGTGACCCCCACGGATTTTATCTGCGTAATCGAGATCCCCAAGGGAAGCAAAAACAAATACGAGCTGGACAAGGAAACCGGCTACATCATACTTGACCGTATTTTATATACCTCCACGCATTACCCTGCAAACTACGGCTTCATCCCCCGCACCTACGGTGACGACGGCGATCCTCTGGATGTACTGTTGCTCTGCTCCGAGCCGGTAGCACCCCTGACCCTCGTCCGCGCCTACCCCATCGGTGTGATTTCCATGCTCGACGGCGGCAAGCGGGACGAAAAGATCATTGCCGTTCCCTTCAACGATCCTACCTATAACAGCTACCATGACATTTCCGAGCTTCCCTCCCATGTGATCGAGGAGATGGAGCATTTTTTCACCGTCTACAAGGCTCTGGAAAACAAGACCACCGATGTAAACGAAAAAGGAAATCATGAGGAAGCGATTCAGGTAATCGAACAATGTCTTGACAATTACATCAATAAATTTGTGAGGAGCTGGTAACTATCTCTCCTCACCCACAAAGAATAGGGCTATGGTTCCCGGCCCGGAATGAGTTCCGATAGTGGGGCCGATCGGACCGATCAAAAACTTTTCTATCCCAAAACGGCGTCTTACCTCGTCAGCCACGAACTGTGCATCTTCAATGGAATCCCCGTGGCTGATGAAGATGATGTCGTTTTCCCATCTTTTTCTGCCGATCTTCTGCTCCATCAGATCCACCAGCGCAAGCAGGGATTTCTTTCTGCCTCTGGTCTTGGAAATAGGGATCAGATGTCCCTCCTCATCCACATGCAGGATGGGCTTGATTCCCGCCAATGTTCCGATCACTGCGGTTGCCTTACTCACTCTTCCGCCTCTGTATAAATGATTCAGGTCATCAACGGTAAACACATGTACCATATTCGGAACCAGCTCCCGCAGGCACTCGGCAGTTTTTTCAAATCCCACGCCCGCATCCCGCAGCTGTACTGCCTTATGGACAAAGAGCCCCTCTCCCATGGACGCACAGAGGGAATCAATCACCTCGATCTGGCATCCCGGATGCTCCTCCATCACCTGTTCCGCCGCAATGCAGGCGCTGTTGTAGGTTCCGCTGAGTCCGGAAGAAAATGCAATATACAAAATCTGCCTCTCCCCGTCCGCAAACAGCCGCTCAAAATGCTGTCTTGCCTCCTCGGGGTTAATCTGGGATGTGGTGGGCATTTCCCCTCCCCGCATCCTCTCGTAAAATTTCTTGTAATCAAGCTCTTTTCCGGTGTCACCTCCGTAGGTTTCGCCGCCGATCATGTAGCACATGTCCATACAGGCAATCCTGTTCTTTTCCAGATAGTCCTTCGGTAGATCTGCCGTTGAATCCGTAATAATTTTAAAATCAGCCATTTTTCCGCCTCCGTCTCATCGCTTTTCTGCTGTATACACGCTCCCGCGCTGTTTCATTTTAGCATCATACGAAGGCTTTTTCAATCGTTACTTATTTTCTCGCATCCGGCAGCCTCAAGCGGAACAGGCGCTTACAAAGCTGTCTGAAATGGAACGGCAGCAAGGGATAAATATAGCTTTTCTCCGACACCGTCCGGTTCGTCACGATTGCCGCCGGACAAATGACAATGCCCCCGATATAGCCCCACAGACCAAACCAATTTGTCAGAAGCAATGTCAGGATACGCATGAATTTCAGCGCATACCCAAGCTCATAGTTTGCCTGCGTATAGTTGGCAATGGCAACAAATGCCATATACAGCATGACCTCGGCGTTGAACCAGCCGCTATTTACCGAAAACTCGCCCAGCACCAGCGCCGCCATGACGGAAAGCGGCGTGCTCAACATATTCGGCGTATTGACCGCCGCCAGCCGCAGTCCGTCGATGGCAAGCTCCAGAATCAGAAACTGCCAGATCAGCGGTATATTCTCCGTCTCCTTCAACACGATAAAAGAAAACGCCTCCGGTATATAGCTCTGATGCGTCATAAGCAGGAGAAATGTGGGTGTCATAATAAAGGTGAGAATTGCGATCAGGAATCGGGACAGGCGCAGATACGTCCCCGTGATCGGCGGAAAATAATAGTCGTCCGCCTCCTCGATCACATCAAAGATCGAGGTGGGCATGATCATGGCAGAGGGCGAATTGTCCACTAGAACAACGATATTTCCCTCGTAGATCTGCGCTGCCGCCGTGTCCGGCCGTTCCGTATATTTGAACTTCGGGAAGGGATTGTACCAGCGTCTCCGGTAAAGGCATTCCGCCAGACTCTCCTGATTCATGGTAAGCGCATCCACCTTGATGTCCCGGATCCTGTCCTTGATCTGCTTCAAAAAATTCTGATCCACTCTGGAGTCCATATAGCACACCGCAATGTCCGTCCGGGAGTTTTCTCCTGCACTCATCATCTCAATTCTCAGATCGGCGCTCCTGACCCTGCGGCGAAGCAGCGCCGTATTGAATACAATGGTCTCCACAAAACCGTCCTTGGAACCCCGAAGCACCTTGTCCTTATCCGGCTCCGTCACATTTCTGGCGGGATAGGTTCTGGAATCGATCAGAATTGCCTGCGTATAACCGTCAATAAGCAGAATCAGCACACCGGACAACAGATTTCCGATGATCTCATCCCACTGGTCTTTCAAGTCGACCTCCACATAGGGCACACAGCACTTGCTCATCTCGTGTGCGTCCTGCGGCATCTCCTCCTCTTTGATTCCCATGAAGTACTGCAGCATCTTCTGCATCAGCTCGTCCTTGCAGAAGCCGTCAATAAAATAGATGCAGGCATCCTTCCCACCGATGCGGATCACTCTGTAAACCAGATCAAAGCTCACATCCACGGCAAGTCTTTCGTTTAAGTATGCAATATTTTCTTTCAGCACACCTGTCATTTTTCCCTGTTGATCACTATTTTTTTTCATAAAAAAACTCCTTTTCCTGTGATTAGTGTTCCGAAAAAGGAGTTGTTTATTCACTATTTGGTTGTGCTGCCGAAACCGCCGTTGCGGATTCCCTCCGCCGCATCATCCACCGTGATGCCGTACTGTACGAAGATTCCCTGCATAAAGCCCGTTCCGGCTCCGATCTCCAATGTCTTTCCCTCGTTGGAATCATTGGTAATCTTTGCAAAGATGTGTCCCTCGTTGTCGGAGTAAAAATAATCGCTGTCGATGATGCCCACCGTATTGTTCATCTGCAGTCTGTATTTGAAGCCCAGTCCGCTTCTGGGATAGAGCTGCAGTACCCAGTCCTCATCCATCTTCACCCTGATACCGGTGGGAATCTTCATGGTACTTCCGGGCGGCAGGGAAAATGCAAACGGCGCGTAGAAATCATACCCCGCGCTTCCCTTCGTAGCTCTCTCCGGGAGTTTAAGCGAAGCGTACATATCCTTCACATCCGCCTCCGTATACTGGGGAAATTCCTCCCGGAACGCTTCAACAAAATTATCCTCGCTCACCTTAAAAAACTGTGCTATTCTATGCATCTGATCTTCTCTCCGTATCCTTCTGTTTATGCGTAATCCGGTGCAAACAAAACCGGCACCGTGGGGTCGGTATTCTCCGGGGACAGGGTCTTTCTCACATCAATCACGCGCTGGTTCTTGCTTCCCTTCCACAAGAGCTTTGCGTCCAGCTCCTCAATATGGAACTCTCCGTCCACCACGACATCCACATACTGCATCATGGGGTAATACAGGATATTCTCCCACGAATCCCCCGTATACAGCCAGATCGTCTTATCCGGGTACTTCTCCTTGATCTCCGCCATGAGGTTCCTCACATCCAGTCTGTTTGACGGGTGCAGCGGGTCTCCGCCCGAAAATGTGATGCCGGAAATATAGCTTTTATCAAGCTGTTCAAAAATCTCCTGCTTTGCGGCATCATCAAACGGGATTCCGCCGTTTGGATCCCATGTAATCGGATTCTGGCAGCCTTTACAGCAATGGGAGCAGCCTGCGACCCACAGCACGACCCGTAATCCGTCGCCGTTCAACATATCGTCCTTGGTTATATTGTGATATCTCATAGCGCCACTCTACATACTTTTCCTTTCTGCGATCTCCGCCATCTTCGCCTCATTCAGTCTGGTATCCCCATGCACACGGGAATAGGACAGATAGCCGTTCATGCGGTCAATCTTGGTCAGATTGCGGCTTCCGCACTTCGGACATACATCCATCTCCAGCTCCTGATGTCCGCAGTCATCGCAGTAGGCAAGCGACATATTGACACCCTCATAAAAGCCCTTGTCCATGGCTCTTCTGATCAGCGTCTTAATCGCCTCCAGATTGTAGTCGATGGGATATTTCACATACTGGATCTTTCCGCCGTTGCTCAGATTCCAGAATCTCTCCTCAAGATCCTGCTTCTGGATAGGCGTGATATCTTCCGTCACATGGCAGTGGAAGGAGTTGCTTACATACTCCCTGTCGGACACACCCTCCACAATGCCGTATTTGTTACGGAACTGCTTGATCTGCAGTCCGCAGAGGTTCTCCGCAGGCGTACCGTAGATGGCATAGAGATTGCCGTCCTCCTCCTTGAACATGTTCACCTTCGCGTTGATGTGTTCCATCACCTCAACGGCAAACTGACCATCCTCCACAAGGGACTTGCCATTGTAAAGCTCCTGCAGCTCGTTCAGCGCGGTGATGCCGAAGCTTGCCGTCGCCGATTTCAGCAAGGGCTTGATCTTGTCCGAAAGTTTCAGGTGACCGCCCAAAAATCCGCCCTCGCAGTAGGCAAGCGGGTTCGTGGATGCGCGCATCTCTCCCAGATATGCATATGTGCGGATATGAAGCTGGCGGATCAGATTGAGGTAGTAATCCAGCACCTCATAGAAGTCCCTGCTCTCCTGTCTCGATTTTGCAAGAATCATGGGAAGGTGCAGCGATACCGCACCAATATTGAAACGCCCTACAAAAATCGGGGTATCCTTGTCGTCCGCAGGATGCATGCCGCCCCTCTCATACCAGGGAGAGAGGAACGCACGGCAGCCCATGGGCGAGATAATCTTCCCGTACTGCTTGTAAATACTTGCGACATAGCCCTTTCCCGTCAGGCTCAGCCAGTCGGGGTACATGGTCTTGGCAGAGCATTTCACGCCCGCCTCGAACACATCCTCAAGCGGCTTGCCCGGCCCATGCAGGTTCTCGTCATACAGGAATACGATCTTGGGGAACAGCACAGGCTTCTTGCATTCCTTCTTGCCCTGTCCGCGGCGTCTCACATTCAGCATGGAGATGGTTGCAAGCTTTGCAAACCGCCCTGTTCCCGTGCCTGCGGTCACCGTGATAAAGGGATAGTCACCCCTGCTGCTGGCAACAGTGTTGAATTTGTACTCCCAGCCCTGAAAGCCCTGCTCAAATTCGCGCACCACATCAGCATAAGCCTCCGCCTCCGCCGTATCCTCGTCAATGCCCAGTCTTCTGTATTTGTCAATGTATTTGTTGTAGGATTTCTCCGCGTACGGCTCCAGTATATTGTCCACGCTGGGAACGGTAAAACCGCCGTACTGCTGGCTTGCCGCACTGAGCACAATATCGCCGATCACGTCAAATGCAACATCCAGCGTCTTCGGCTCGTTGTACCAGATATTACCCATCTCAAAACCGCCGGAGAGCACGTTCTCCACGTCAAAAAGACAGCAGTTCATGGTATCTCTTCTGGCGGACATATCATGCACATAAATATAGCCATCCCGGCACGCCTGAATCTCCTCCGTGGTCATAAAGAACTTCTGGTAAAGCTCCTTGTTCAACTGGTTGAAAATCAGGCTTCTCTTTGTGGAAACCAGCGCGGAATCCGTGTTGGCGTTCTCTTTATCCCCGATATACATGATGGACTGACTCTTCTTGTATACATCATCCAGCATGCGCACAAAATCCTGTTTGTAGTTGCGGTAATCACGGTAGCTCTTTGCAACGATGGGCTTCACCTGCTCCAGAGCGCTCTCCACGATGTTGTGCATGACGGGAATGGGAATCTCGTCCTGCTCAAGCTCGTCCACCTTCTCCACCACATACCGGCAGATATGCCGCTTCTCCTCCTCCGTAAATTTCGTGAGGGCGCGGTATGCACTCTTTCCAACCGCATTTACCACCTTCTGCACATTGAAGGCTTCCTTGCTGCCGTCCTTTTTTACCACTTTCACATTTCTTTTGGTCTTGTACTCCGCTCCGTAATTCAGGGTATCCTCTCCGACCCGTTCCACTTCAATACTCATTTCTTTCCTCCCACACAACCTGACGGCATTGTCATTTATCCACAATATATGGTAATCGCCACATAAACTCAACTACATTTAGTGGCGTATTCTCAGTATAAGGAATGCTGTGTGAAAAGTCAATGAACAACCGGAAGAAAATTAGACAAAAATCTCCGTTCAAATTTGTATCATTTTTTTGTATGCAGCATTCCGCTTTTCTGTATCTGCGCCACAGCCTCCCGGATTTCTTCCACAGGCAGTACCAGCGCAAATCTGACATGTCCCTTTCCATGCTCCCCAAAGCTGCTTCCCGGGGTGCACAGCACGCCGGTCTTCTCCAGGAGCGTCATTACAAACTCCACATCGTCCGTAAATCCCTCCGGGATGGCTGCCCACGCGAACATGGTTCCCTCGCTGCGCTCCGCCTTCCAGCCGATTGTGCTCAAACCGTCGCAAAGGGCGTTCCTGCGCTCCTCGTACTCTTTGCACTGTGTGATCACACCGTCGTCCGGGCCCGTAAGCGCCGCCACCGCCCCATACTGAACCGGGAGAAAGGTGCCATAGTCGATCTGGGAGCGCAGCCTGCGGAACGCCTCCACGACCTCCCTGTTTCCTACTAAAAAGCCCATTCTCGCCCCGGTGTAATTGAAAGATTTCGAGAGGGAGTAAAACTCCACGCAGACCTCCTTCGCCCCCGGAATCTCCAGAATGGAAATGCCCCGTCTGCCGTCATAGATGATGTCCGAGTAGGCATTATCATGGATGATCAGGATATCGTTTTCCTTCGCCCACGGAATAAGCTTCTCGTAGAAGCTGTGGGGTGCGCACTTGCAGATCGGATTCAGCGGGTAGGACACGATCATGGCGCGGATCCTGTCTCCGTACTTTTCCAGTATTGCCGGAAGATCGGGCAGATAACCGTTTTCCGGAAGCAGATCATAGGTCTGTACGTCAGCTCCCGCCAGAAAAGGCCCGATCGAGAAAATGGGATATCCGGGATCCGGCACCAGCACCAGATCGCCGGGGTCAAACAACGCCAGCCCGATGTGGGTAATGCCCTCCTGTGAGCCGTAAACGCTCATGATTTCATCCGCTTCCAGTCTCACCTGATACCGCTCCGCAAAGCGGTGCTGCACCGCCGCGGTAAGCTGGGGCAGATCATCCAGCGCGTATTTGTAATTCTCCGGCTTTTTCGCCGCCTCCGCCACTGCCTCCATCACATGGGGCGCCGGTTCAAAATCCGGCGTTCCCACAGAAAGGTTGTAGACCTTCCTTCCCTGTTTCTGCACTTCCTTCTTCTTGTCGTTGAGCACCTGAAAAATACCGCTCTCAAGCTGCTTCATCCTGTCCGCTGTCTTCATGTTGATACATCTGCCTTTCTTTTTATCTCTCAGAGTCCAAAATCTCCGTAAGCCACGCCCTGTAACGCTCCTTCACCTCTTCGGGCGCCTTGATGCCCGCCCCGCTGCCCAGTCCCGCAAGCCAGCCGAAAAACTGCCCGCTGACCGCCGCCTGCACTCTGACGCAGAAATGCTCCTTGTCCGTCCTGCGGATATCCGTTTCCCTTCCGAAACGGTCAAGCACAACGCCGACCAGACGGTTTTCAAACCGTAATGTGACCGTCTGCGTCTGCCCGCCGAACATACCGAATGTATGCTTGGTATACTCCGCCGGATTCAATTTGTCAAACTGCTCTCTCCCTTTCCGTTTTTCCCGTAACAGCGTCACCTCGCCCATCTTGTCCACACGGTAGTGCTTGATGGTGTCCGCCTGTGCATCGTACGCTGCCAGATAATAGTTTTCATCCTCCCAGATCAGCGCCCACGGACTCACACAGTAGCGCTCCCCATTTTTTCTGGGGCAGAGCTCCCGGTCAAGATTCCATTCCAGATACAGAAAGGAAATCATGACATTCTCGTCAATCGCCTTATACAGGGTGTCCACATTGTAGTAGATTCTCTCATTCTCCGTCTTGACGCGCCCCGCCACAAAAACCTGACGCTGAAGCTGTCCCGCCTGATTTTTTCCGGCGAGCTTTTCCAGCTTTTTAATCAGTTCCCTTGATTTCTTCACCGTCATAAAGCGCGACGCCTGCACAGCATCCACCAACAGCTTCAACTCCGCCAGCTCAAACTCCCTGCTGGCAAGGTAATAGCCGCCGCCCACCTTGCCCTTCTTCTGAATGATATCGTAGCCGAAATCGGTGAGGCATTCCATGTCGTCGTAGATGCTCTTGCGCTCCGCCTTGATCCCGTTCTCGGAAAGCCTTTCAATGATCTCCTGCGTGCTGAGCACATGTTCCTCGTCCGTATTCTCCGCGAGCAGCTTCACGATATAGAGCAGTTTCAATTTCTGATTGGATGATTTTGCCATCTATACCTCCGCTATCCGGGCAACCTCCCGCAGATCCCTTATCTCATAATCCGTGCGGATTTCCCCATCGTTCTTTTTTTCGTCGGGATTGTACCAGCAGGTATGGATTCCGGCATTCAGCCCTCCCTGCATATCGCTGGATAAAGAGTCTCCCACTATCAGGACGCGCTCTCTGTCCGTCTGCGGCAGTTTGGCAAATACACGGTCAAAGAAAACCGGATCCGGCTTCGGCACCCCGATCTGCTCCGAAATAAAAATGTCGTCCATCAGTGCAGCAAGCCCCGACAGCTCCAGTTTGTTCCTCTGCGTCCGCGTAACGCCGTTGGTCACCACACACTGCCTTACTTTTCCTTTCAGGTATTCACAGATTTCCGGGGCTCCGTCCATATAGCGGAATACGCTCCCCAGACAGGTCTGGAAATGCAGGCGGAACGCTTCCAGCTCCCCGCACTTGATCCCATATTCCGCAAACAGGTCAAGAAAACGTCCCTTAAGAAGCTGTTCCTTTGTTACCTCACCCTTTTCCAGACGTTTCCACCAGCCGTCATTGATGACGGAATAGCGCGCCGTCAGCTCCTCCGTGGGTTCCACACCAATTCCTCTTAACGCCTCGGAAATGGCATAGTGCTCCGAGTAGGCAAAGTCAAGCAGGGTTCCGTCAACGTCCCAAAAAATGATGTCATAGCGCATCTTTTTTCTCCCATGCGTGCAAAAATGCCGCATAAGGCGGCACTTTTCCGTTTACTTATAAAGCTTTGCTCCGGATTATTCGGCCTGCGGCTCCTCGTCCTGCGCTGCCGCCTTTGCCGCTGCGGAAGCATTCTTTTTCTTGCGCAAGAACGCTCCTGCAAAAATCCCGACACATACAATGGCTGCCATGATAAGAAACAGCACCAGATAGGATAAAAAGCTGTTTATGAATGCTACCATAAGAATACTTCCTTTCCGCACATTTTCTGTGTTCCATTATAGCAATGACCCTCCGTCATCGTCAAGTAATATCTCCCCATCCGCCGCCGATGTTGCAAGTCGGTCGCACCGTTCATTCTCCGGGTGTCCGTCGTGTCCCTTCACCCAGGAAAACGCCACCTGATGAGGCTTCATGGCTTCTAAGAGCCGCTCCCACAATTCCTTGTTCTTGACTGCCTTCTTGGTGCTTGTCCGCCAGTTGTTCTTAAGCCATCCGTCCACCCAGTGCTGGTTGAAGGCGTCCGTCACATACTTGGAATCGGACACCACCGTGACCTCGCAGGGCTTTGTCAGCGCCTCAAGTCCCACTATGACCGCCAGCAGCTCCATCCGGTTGTTGGTGGTCTTTTTATATCCGGCTGCATACTCCCGTTCATGCAGGGTTCCCTTGCCGTCCACATACTGCAGCACGGCGCCGTAGCCGCCCGGCCCCTCCGGGTTTCCTCTCGCCGCACCATCCGTATACAAAGTTACCTTCAAATCCTCTTCCTCCCTTTATGAAAACACGATCCGTTCCAAAATCCGTCTAGCGCCACTGTCCCGTCTGCAAAAACACTTCCGCACGTCTGTTGGCGTTTTCGATCATATCGTCCGCATAGCCCAGCATGCCCAGCAGCTTGATGGCGTTTCTCGTGGTTGCCTTTCCCGCAAGCAGACGATAATTGAACTTCACATCGCCGTCCTCAATTTCCTCTTCAAAATGATAATTCTCATACTGTGCCGCAAGCGTGTCCGTCAGCTCCACATCATGGGTGGCGGCAAAGCAGAGCACATTGCTGCCCGAGAGCGTTTTTAAAATTTCCGTGGACGCCGCGATGCGCTCCACCGTATTGGTGCCCCGCAGCACTTCGTCGACAAAGCAGAGAACCTTTCCGCCCTCCGCCGCAAGATCCAGAATCCGTTTGATTGCCCGGATTTCCACGATATAGTAGCTCTCGCCGCCGATCAGGTTGTCCCGCAGCGCCATGGAGGAACAGATCTGATAATAGCAGCCCTCATAGGAATCCGCCAGCACGGTGTGGATGGTCTGCGCAAAGATCGCATTCAATGCCACCGTCTTTAAAAAGGTGGATTTTCCGGATGCGTTGGAGCCGGTCAGCAGAATGCCCCGCTCCGTGCGGATACTGTTCTTGACCGGATTCTGAATCAGCGGATGATACAGATTTTCCGCCGCAAGGTACACCTTCTCGCTCTCCTTCAGCACGGGAACACAGTACGCGCCGTTTTGGGATTCCCGGTATGCGCCGATAGCGATTGCCGCCTCCAGATACCCCAGCGTATAAAAGAGCGCCTCCACATCCTCCGTATGCCTGCGCACCTGCTCTAACATGGAATTGAATTTGATCAGATCCAGATGAAAAATCATCCGTCCGTAGTCAAACAAAATATCGAGGGGATTGCCGGAACCCGACATCCTGCCCGGAGACATGAGCCAGAATGCCCCTCTCTTGAAATGGCTTAAATTCTTTCTGTGTGTGCGCAGCGTCTCCGTCTCCTCTTTGAGAGCCTCCTCCCGGCATTCCTGCGCCCTGCCCGACACCTCGAGAAGCTTCATCACATAGGAAAAGCTGGTGATATAGGCGTCAATCTCATTCTTTTCTTTAAAGTAAGTGAGAATGCAGTACAGCATCAGTCCCACCAGACACAAAACCCCGGTGGAAGGACGCAGCACGCACAGCACGATACAGGGCACATACAGGGCATTCAAAATCCAATGCTTTCCGTTGCCTCTCTTCCCCAGAACATCCAGATGCTCCAGATAGTCAAAAAGCGAAAATTTTCCCGTATATCCCAACTGATGCAGCAACACCTGAAAACGGATCCTCTTCTGTTTGTTTTCAGAAAAGAAACGAATCAGCTCCTCCCTGTGAGCAAGCACATCCGCCTCACACTGGGGAGAACGCAGCAGCGCATACAGAATCTCCTCCCCTGCGGAAGAATAGGTGTCATTGAGCCGTTTGAATACATCATCCATCCCCAGATCGTTCCAAGTGATGTCGTCCACCTGTCCCTTTTGGGGGTGCTTTTCAAAGTAGCGCGCAATCGACGCATAGTGCTCCGCCCCGTACTCCTTCTCCGGGCTCTTGCCGTATTCATGCTCCAGACGGTAGCGGAATTTCTGTTGTTTCCTTTTCTCGTCGTAAACCCCTTTTGCGATCAGCAAAAGAAGAAACACCACCGCCACAATTCCAAACACAATATATTCCATAATCCTAGTTATCCTGCCCGGTCAGCCGCCGCACAATCCTCTCCGTTTCCCTGTAAATATTTCCTGCATCTTCACCCACAAAAAATTGTCCGTCCCGATACAGAACCTTTCCGCCGATCATGGTCATTTTCACATTCTGCTTGCTTCCGCTGTAAACCAGATTCGCCGGAATATTATGAACGGGCTGCATATTGGGCTGCTTTAAATCGATCAGAATGATGTCCGCAAGCTTCCCCTCCGCCAGAACATCCGCCTGCGGAAGGCGCATGGCTGCCGATCCGCCCACCGTCGCCATCCTGAGTACCTCCATGGCGGGAATGCAGGCGGGATCCTTTTCCCGCAGCTTGGCAAGCCCGGCTGCAAGGTACATTTCCTTGAACATGTCCAGACTGTTGTTGCTCGCCGCCCCATCCGTTCCGATGGCGACCGGAATGGATTTTGCCACATACTCCGCTATGGGTGCGATTCCGCTTGCCAGCTTCATATTGGATGCCGGATTGGTCACAACCGACATGCCACGCTTGATAAACACCCGGACATCATCCTCCGTCATATGGACACAGTGGTATCCGCCTCCCCCAAACTGGAACATGCCGAGGGAATCCAAAAACAGCGGCGGCGTCATGCCATACTTTTTCTTACAGTCTGAAACCTCCTTCTCTGTCTCGCTCATATGCGCATAAACCGGTGCACGCAGTTTGTGGGCAAGCGAGGCAAGCTGGGTCAGAAGCTGTCTGGAGCAGGTGTACTCCGCATGAAATCCGAGCTGATAGCTGATCAGTTCAGAAGTGTGATTCCATCTCTGGTACTCCTCCGCCACCTCCTGTACGGAGGAAGTAAAATCGTTGAGACCGCTGGTAAGCACACAGCGCATTCCCATATCCATGCAGGCGTGCGCCGTAATGTCCGGCTTCAGATACATATCAAAAATTGCGGTAATGCCGCTGGTGAGATACTCCAGAACGGCAAGCTTGACAAAATGGTAGATATCCTCTCCCGTCAGCTTTGCCTCCATGGGAAATATTTTCTCATTCAGCCAGCGCTGCAACGGCAGGTCGTCCGCATAGGATCTCAGAAAGGTCATTCCCGAGTGGGTGTGTGCATCCTTGAAACCGGGCATCAGCAGATTTCCTTCACAATCGATCTCCTGATCCCATATGATGCAGATGTCCTTCCCATCCTGCCAGAACTTTTCCAGATGCTTTGCCTCTCCCACGTAGGCTATCTTGCTGTTCTTGATCCAGATCTCCCCGTCAAAAACAGGTCTGTCCTTCTCCATGGTAAGAATCTTTGCATTATACAGTCTGATGTTCATAAAAGATTGTCACCTCCGAATCCATGGGGTAAAAGTTCTTCCAAGGTATACTCCTCAAACTCTGCGGGGCTCTTTGCCACAACCACCGTAAACCGCTCTCCGGCAAACTCCCTTAACACCTGTCTGCAGATTCCGCAGGGATACGCAAATCCGTCCGGTGCATCCCCCTTCTTTCCTCCGGCAATGGCGATGGCGGCAAAACGCCTCTCTCCCTCACTGACCGCCTTGAATACAGCAGTTCGCTCCGCACAGTTTGTCGCCCCGTAAGATGCATTTTCAATGTTGCAGCCTGCGTAAATCTTTCCCTCCTCCGTGAGGACTGCCGCGCCCACCGCATATCCGGAATAGGGAATATACGCCCCTTCCCTTGCCTGCAGCGCCGCCTCAATCAGGTTTTTCTTCTGCTCTCTCGTCAGGATCCCGGTCATCTGTCACCCTCCTGCAAATACCTAAAATTCAGCAATGCTCTCAATCAACAGTTTTGTAAATAACGGTGCCGCCTTGGCAGCCGCCTCCTGTACCTCCTCGTGGGTCAGCGGATTCTCCGTGATCCCCGCTCCGGGATTGCACACGCAGGAAACACCGCAGACGCGCATTCCCATATGCCTTGCGGCGATTGCCTCCACCGCCGTACTCATGCCCACTGCATCCGCCCCGAGCGTCCGCGCCATGCGAACCTCCGCCGCAGATTCAAAAGAAGGACCGGTAAGCTGTAAGTAAACACCCTCCTTTAAATCGATGCCCTTCTCCGAAGCCTTGTTCTTTAAAATCCGGCGCAGCTCCTTGTCGTAAATGGTGGTCATGTCCGGGAATCTGCATCCCAGCTCGTCGATATTAGGCCCCATGAGCGGATTCTTTACAAAGCAGGAAATCTGATCCGTAATGAGCATCAGATCCCCCGCACGGAAATTGAGATTCACACCGCCGGAAGCGTTTGTCAGAAAAAGAATCTCCGCTCCCAGAAGCTTCATCAGGCGCACCGGAAGCACCACATCCGTAATATCGTAGCCTTCGTAAAAGTGGACTCTCCCTTTCATACATACGATGGGAACCTCTCCCAGATACCCGAAGATGAATTTTCCGGCATGCCCCGGAACCGTCGAAACTGGAAAGCCTTCGATCTCACTGTAAGGCAGCTCCGCCTCCACTCTGATGTTATCCGCAAAATCTCCCAGACCTGAGCCCAAAACCAGCGCCACCCTGGGCACAAAATCTACTTTTTCCCTCACCTTTTCAAGGCAGTTTGTCAGCTTTTCGTACACTTTGTTCAAAGGTCAACCCTCCCTTTTCTTTCCATTATATCAGCCGCGAAACACAAAAACAACATAGAAAAATCGACGCAGAACTCCGTCGGCAGATTATTGTAGAAAAATGTCTGCCAGGCCGTCTGCGCCGTATCTCTTTGCCATATTCTGTATTCCCGACCGGATCTCCTCCCCTTCCCTTCCTAAGATTTTTAATCCGGCACCTGAATTCAGGGAACTTTATACGCTCGTCAAAACTCCAGACTATCCGCATTCAACAAAAAATACTTCATTCCCATGATCACAAAGCCTTCCTCATTTCTCCACGGCTTGTGGGTTCCGTTTACGATCACAATCTTTTTGAAAGAATCCGGTATATTTCTAAATGAATTAAGTTCCTGCGTCTGCTTTTCTTCGGAAGTCATGTCATAAGCCACTTGGATATAATATCTCTGGCTGCCCTGATTGACGACAAAATCAACTTCAAACTGCTTACGGGTGGTTTTTCCTTCCTCATTTTTTGCATACATCTCTACGATGCCCACATCCACATTATAGCCTCTGATCAGCAGCTCATTGTAAACGATGTTTTCCATAATATGGGTGGGTTCCTGCTGTCTGAAATTCAATCTGGCATTTCTGAGTCCTGCATCCGAAAAATAATATTTCAGGTTTGCGCCTACATATTTTCTTCCTTTAATATCGTACCGTTCCGCTTTAGAAATCAAAAAAGCCTCTGCCAGATAATCAATATGCCGGGATATGGTTTTGTTGCTATAAGAGATACCCTGTTCGCTCTTAAAGGTATTTGATATTTTTGTTGGATTGATAGGAGATCCTATGGCGGAGGCAAGAATATCTACCAAAGTACCAATCTCATCAACATTTTGAAGCTTATTCCGCTCCACTACATCCTTGATATAAACATTGACAAAAATATTTTTCAGATACTCCGCCTTTTGACGTTCGGCAGAAAATTGAGCAACCTGCGGAAGTCCGCCGTAAGTCATATATTCATCCCATGCATCTTCATACTCTCCATTGTAAGCTGCATAAAATTCTGCAAAAGATAAAGGATATATTCTGATTTCATCTCCTCTGCCCCTGAATTCTGTCACAATATCACTTGACAGGAATTTGGAATTACTTCCGGTCACATACACATCAAGGTTACCGATACGGAGCAGACTGTTCAGTACTTCCTCAAACCGCGGCATAAACTGTACTTCATCCAAAAGCAAATAATACTTCTGGTCATCCTTCATTGCGTCCTTGATATACTGATAACACTTTTTCGGTTCCCTTAACTCCTCATTTTCAATCCCATCCAAGGCAATCTCTATGATATGTTCCTTATCTACGCCATTTTCCAATAAAAATTTCTTAAACAGGACAAATAAAAGGAATGATTTTCCACACCTTCTGATTCCTGTGATGATTTTGATCATCCCATTCTCTTTTCTTATCTTTAACTGTTCAAGGTATCTGTCCCTCTTGATCTCCATATTTCCATTCCTGTTTCTTGTGTTGATACACATTTTTTAGTAATGACATTGTAGCACCTGACACACATTTCTTCAATAGTTATTACAATTTTATGCCGTATAATACTGCGCCTGCGCGTGCCAGAGTTCAAAATATTTTCTGCCCTCATCCGCAACCAACTCCGTAGGGGAGCCCTGTTGGATGACCTTTCCCTCGCAGAACACGGCAATCTCGTCGCAGAATTTGCAGGAGGACAGGCGGTGTGAAATATAGATGGCGGTCTTATCGCCCGCGATGTCATTGAACTTACTGTATATCTCAGCCTCCGCAATCGGATCCAGCGCGGCGGTGGGCTCATCCAGAATGATAAAAGGAGCATCCTTATAGAAGGAAACATCCCGAAACTCCACCTCGTACTGTCTGTCCGCCCTTTTCTCCGTGGTCAGGCTGCCCTGATACATCTCATTCTTTGTATCCAGCAATTCATAGGTCAGCTTCAGAAAGCGGTGATTGTTACGGATCTGATCCGCATATTCCAGAACAGCACCGATATTGCCCGAAAGCGAAGTGACCGCGCCCACATACTGGGTCACCGAGCCGATGGCAAAGGCGCCCGCCCATGCCTTCAGACACGCAAAAACATAGACAAAGCCGGTAAACACCGCTCCGATTCCCCCGCCCACCGCATTGAGCAGACCATAGCGCCCCTTGTTCAGCCGGTCAAAGGCGCCTCCGTTTGCAAACGCACAGGAGGAAAGAAAATGCGAGGTCACGTTCTGCTGGTTATAGGTGCGGATATCCAATCGTCGCTCCGGCTCCTTGCACAGGTCAACATAGGCGCAGAACAGCCGGTTCCCCAGCGTGGCCTCGTCTGCCAGGGCAGATTCCTTGGTATTGTAAAGGTGCGTACACTTTGCGCCGCCCCAGATGATGATCCCCATGACAGCCAGCAGCGCCAGTGCAAATAAGAGATTGTTTAAAAACGCATATGCGGTGCCGGAAACCTTTTGGGTGAACAGGCTGACCGTCAATCCTCTTTGAAAACAATCCCATTCTCTTCACCTCATGTTGATAATCGCGCGGTTGATGCCCTCGTACGCTCCCCTCGGAAGCGGGATGGCGGTTCCGTCGTTTAACTTTATCTCCGCCCTTGTAACACGGCTGACCTGTGTCAGATCGACGATCGCAGAACGCCCCACGCGGTAAAAGCGGTCATCCAACTGTTTTGTAAGCTCGCCCAGCGTCATTTTGACGGTCACATCAGACCGGGCATGTACGGTGACATAGTTGCCGAACACATCCGCATATCGGATCTGGTAAACCGGCACACGCACCATCTCCCCGTTTGTCCCCAGATTCAGGACTTTTTCGTTTTTGGAGAGCTTTTCCGCCGCGCGATCCAGCACATCGCAGAGTTTTTCCTCCCTGACCGGCTTCATCAGATAATGGAGCGCCGCCACCTCGTAGCCCTCCGAGATATAGTCGGAGTACCCCGTAATGAAAATGATCTGGATCGTATCGTTATTCTCCCGCAGCTTCTTTGCCATGGTAACGCCGTCCATTTCCCCCATCTCAATGTCAAGCAGCAAAATATCGTAATCACTCTCCTCCTCGTAGCAGAACAAGAAATTCTCTGCGGAAGGAAAGGTGTCCGTATGCACCGTATGCCCTGCCGCAGCCGCCCATGCGTTTACCATATTCCATATGTACTGTCTGTCCGCATCGGAGTCATCACAGATTGCAATTTTATACCTCATTTCAAACACCCTTCTCTTCACCTGAATCTGCTTTCTATCATACAAAATATCCCATATGCTTGTCGAATTCCGTCTCCTTGACAGAGTTTTTTTGTTCTGCTATAATTACACCGTAATCGATTACAGTGTAATTAATTAAAAGAAACGAGGTGAAGCTATGGCGCTTAGGGATTACTCGCTGGACGATAAGATCATTACATCAGCGTTTGCGGAGTTTTCAGCCAAGGGCTACATGGGGGCGTCGTTAAGGAAAATTGCAGAGAAAGCCGGTGTCACGGTGGGGGCGATCCAGACCCGCTACAAATCGAAGGATGCACTGTTCTTAAGCCTGCTGAAGCCGTTTTTGGACGATATCGAGGCAACGTTTCAGGATATCCGGGCGGATTATTACGCCGATGCGGGAACGGATCCCATGGCACAGTTAAAGACCTCCATGCAGGAAGAATCGGCAGCCATCCTGCATCTGATCTTTTCACACTACCGGAAGGCCGCACTGCTCTTCTACGGGAGCGCGGGCAGCAGTCTTGAGCATTATTTTGACATGATCGTAAACAACAAAATTGAGGAAAGCATCTCCTTCTTTCACAGCACCGGTTATACCGATGTGGATGAAAAACTGCTGGGACTTCTGATTTCCTCGCAATTCGACAGCTACCGCCGTATCGTCACAGACTGCCCCGACCGGGAAACTGCCGAAAAATACATGAGCGCACTGATGACCTACCACTTCGGCGGCTGGGTCGCACTTTTTGATTCTGCAGACAAGCTGCAAAAAAAAGAGGATTCATATGAAATATAACGGATTTTATTTTTTTATGTTCAAGGGCTCCATGAAAAAGGTGCTGGCTGAGAAATACGGCAAACAGTATGCCGCAGAGATTATGAAGAAAAGCAAGAAGGTCTACCGGGAGCTGGTGGAAAAGGCGGACGACATCGGCGACGATAACCCCATGGCGTACAACGAGCTGTTCGCGCTGGCATTTGTCGCTCCGTATGTGGCAAGTGACAAAAAGATTCCCCCAAAAACCGTACAGGAAATGATGCGGCGCTCGCTCTACCACATCAAATGGTATTTCGGCAGAACCGACCTGAATACGGAAAAAGGAAAGGCGGAGAACAAAAAGAACATTGTTAAATACTTCCACTGGTATACCCCGGAAAAGGAAAAGCAATACCCCAATTCCTTCAAAGTGGATTTTGTGGGGCAGCCCCATGAGGGCGCCTGCTATTACCGCATCACCCGCTGTCCCATCTGTTCCTATGCGGAAAAGCTGGATGTAAAAGAACTGATGCCCCTGTTCTGTGAGTTGGACGAGGTTATGATCACGCTCCAGCACGGCGTGCTGCACCGGGAGCAGACCCTTGCCGCCGGCGGTGCGTACTGCGACTACTATATCACGGGGAACAAGGAATAAGTTTCAAAAAATCATCCACAAATGCCATGGTGTCCCGGTTGACCTCGTAAGTTCTTGATTTGCGGACAACCGTCATATGCCTGTTGCTCTCCGGATCCCGGATCAGCCTGAATACCGCGTTTGCATGGGACAATTCCTCCCGATGGGCATATAAGGAGCACCCGTCGCAGGGTACTTCCTCATCCTCGCTGCCCTGCAGGATCAATGCAGGCGTCCCGGAACGGATCAGTCCCTCTGCGGCACTCAGGTTTGCATTTTTGCCAAAAATCACCCATTGCATTCCCATGATGATACCGGATAATAGCTTTCCGCGTTTCACAAAGCCCTTTGCATATTCCGCTATCGCTTCCCGGGGAGAATGAAAGGGTGCATAGGCGATCACTTTTCTAACAGAATGACTTGTGCACTGTAAAGCGGCACATACGGCATAGGCTCCCATGCTGTGTCCTGCCAGAATCACCGGCAGAGTGCCGTCGTCCATAAAGTCAATGGCGCATTTTACATCCAGCGCCGCCTGTGAAAACCCGAAGAAATGGCCGGTGCTTCCACGGTATCCGCTGTACTCAAACGCAAATACCTTGTAGTCCTGTTCCGCAAAATAGTGCAATTCGGGAAGGTGGTAGCGGATGTCCGTACTCATGCCATGTGCCAGGATAATCAGTCCTTTTGTGCCCTCCTCGTTCAGAACCAGTCCCGTCAGCCGGTTCCGCCCGCTTGTAAAATATACAATATGTCCATCAGACTCCTGCACCGGTGCTTTCGTCCGAAATGGACGGAACATTACGGCGTTTAAAACAAAAGCACCGATAAACAACACCATACACACAACAAAAGCAATCAAAAAATATACCATATTTTTCACCTCAAAAAAGCCGCAGCGCAATCCGATTGTATCGGTTTTGCACTGTAAAACACAGCACACTTGCGGAGCATCGCTTCTTCACTTTCATCAAACAGTCCATATTTGACCATATTATACATATCATATAAATCTCGCGGTGCAGTCCTCGTAAGTAACGCAACTGTTTTAGAAGCAAATATCTCCAAAGGCGCCACTGAAAGTACCGTAAGTTTTTCTTCATTCCAAGGCAGCTTTACCACCCTTCTTGCCACAGGCAGAGCATGACAACGAAGCATATAATTTATTTCAATTTTTATATTATCTTTCACACCACCACAATTTACATATTCGTACACAAAGGAATCCAAAGCATGATAATTCTTTGATTTAGGACTCAACATGTATCCGTTTGCACTCATATACTTGCTGATTTTATCTGTAATAATATCCCTATCTGCAAGCATTTTCTCTCTGTCAATACTTCTGCAATAATCTAAATCAATATCCACTGATAATCTTGGCAAATCAAAAATAGTAAGGTTGATTGCGGTTCCTCCCTTCAGGGCAATCGCCTCTGACAAGAGTCCATCCGATTCCATAAACCTAAGCACATCCGCCAAACGGCAAACTTTCTCCAATGTATCTCTTATGAAACCTAATTCTTTTGCCATTCTGCCGAGTGACAGTCTATCCAATTGCATCATAATCCCCTACCCCTTTATCTATCAGTCCTTTTAATGATGGCGGAACATAAAGCTTCCATTTCTCGCAATACACAGTATTCTTTGATTCCTTCATCAAATATCTCTTTGCGCCGGAAGAATGAGCTTCACACACAGCAAAAAAATCAGCTGAAAATCTAAATTCTTCTTTCAACTCCTCAAAAACATATCCACACTTCTGATACAAAAATCCATTATGATTTCTGGCAAGACATGCCAGCACCTTCTGTTCATTTAAGCTCGGAATGAGCATCATGCATCTTATTACTTCTTCCAGCCCTGCTATCTTTTCAAAGTCACGTATGCTGTCTACCACTGTCTGTTCCATGGATGTAATACACATATTGCCTTGCTGTATCACCTCTATCTCAGGCTTACGTTCTACCCGGCGATACACCACCCCATCATATTCAAAATCCAAAAATCTCTTATCAGTTGCTACAAAGCATTCATAGAACACTTGACTTCCATAACCATAAACCTCAAAGGCGCTATGGTGCGTGATACAGGCATCCGAAAACAAATTTGCCCCTATCTGATAGCGTGAAAGAACCGGTTGTTTTGTCTCTAAACTGATTACCACATAAAAATTTCTTTTTACTTTTTCAATAAGACCTTTCGTCTGGTAATCATAAATAATACTGTTTGCAGCCCCCGCTGTTCCTGCAATTTCTATCAGTTGATTTCTCGTAAAGTATCCCTTTTCCAGCAAATTCTCATAATACTTCATTTCACATTGTCCCTCATTTTGATTTTAGCACAAAGTATATGCTTTTCCCAATACTTTGTGCGTTTTTCAAATTTATATTTTGATTTTAGCACAAAATATACCTATTTTCAAATACTTTATACGCTTTTTAAAATACCAGTCACAAAAGCCTTACAATAAAACCCATGCACCCGCCTCCCGGCAAGCACATGGGTCTCTAAAATTTCATTTTTTCAACCGTTTCCGTTCTCAGATAATAATGCAGACCATACCGCCGTTCATGTCGTTTACGATCTTCTGCATAGTGTCCTGCAGCTTGACCTGGCTCTCATCCCCGATCATGGCGATCTTTCCGGTAATTCCGTCGCTCACAAGCTGCTCCACGGTCTTTCCGAAAATGTTGGTCTCCCAGATGCCGTTCTCACCGTCCTCCGCCGCGGAAATATAGCGGATCAGATCCTGCGCCTGCTCCTCCGTTCCCACAATGGGAGCGATCTCCGTCTCGATGTTTGCGCGGATCATATGTATGGAGGGGCTCTCCGCCTTAATCTTCACGCCAAACTTGTTGCCGTGCCGGATCAATTCCGGCTTCGCCAGACTGATCTCTCCCCGCTCGGGCATCACGACGCCGTACCCCTTTGCCCTGACTGCCTGCACTGCATTCAGAACCTTGGCATACTCTCTCTTCATGGAGGAAAGCTCCTTCAGCTTGGAGATCAGCTGATACTCCCCGGCGATCTCATCCCCCACAAGCTCGCTCAACATTTCATAGTAATAGGAGTGATCTACATCCATCTGCAGCTTCACGCTTCCGTCCGCCAGATCGACCCCTTCCACCTTCAGTCTCTTCACATACTCGCTTTCAATGGGAAGCTGTCCGTCCGCCTGCGCCTTGCGGATATCCTTAACCACATTGATATCCTGCATCATGCCCTTGACTCCCGCCACCATGTCCTGCTTCATGCGGTTGTCTCCGGGCAGCATTTCCACCCATTTCGGCATAAAGAACTCCATGCGGGAAACCGGAAACTCATACAGCACCTGCTCCATGATCCGGTGAATGTCCTCACGCTTCAGCTGTTCACAGTTTACGGGGAGCACGGACACCTTGAACTTCTCCCCGATCTCCTCCGCCAGCCGCACGGTCTCCTCCGCAAGAGGACGCTCCGAATTGAGCAGTACCAGAAACGGCTTTTTCAGTTTTTTCAGTGCCAGAATGGTCTTGGATTCCGCCTCCACATAGTTGTTTCTGGGAATCTCCCCAAAGCTGCCGTCCGTGGTGACTACAAGACCGATGGTGGAATGATCGTTGATGACTTTGTCCGTGCCGATTCCCGCCGCCTGCGTAAAGGGGATCTCATGCTCAGACCACGGCGTTTTTACCATGCGCTCCGCATCCTCCTCCATGTGTCCCGCCGCGCCGTCCACCATATAACCCACGCAGTCGATCAGACGAACCTTTGCCCCAATATCCCCACCCAGCACCACACCGGCGGCTTCCTTCGGAATAAATTTGGGCTCCGTCGTGGTGATCGTCTTTCCGCCCGCACTCTGGGGCATTTCATCTCTGGCGCGCTCCCTCTCATGCTCATTCTCCATGAAGGGCAGCACCATCACATCCATAAACCGCTTGATAAATGTGGACTTTCCGGTTCTCACCGGGCCGACCACTCCTATGTAAATTTCCCCGCCTGTGCGATACTTGATATCCTGATACAGGTCGTAGGTATTTATTGCATAATTTTCCATAAAAAAACCTCCTGCATATACTGTTATATGTATATGCAGGAGTAAATTACATAATCACACGTTTGAAATTCTTCTTTCCTCTTCTGACGATCAGACCGTCGCCCTCAAACTGCTCCGGCGCATACAGGGTTTTGATGTCCGTCACCTTCTCATCCGCCACGGTCACACCGCCCTGTTCCACCGCGCGTCTTGCCTCGGAACGGGAAGCGGTAAGCCCTGCCTTTACCAGAACGCCCAGAATATCAATCTTTCCGTCGAGGAAATCTTCTTCTGAGAGCTTTGCTTTCGGCATCTCCTCTGCGCTGCCGCCGGTAAAGAGCGCTCTGGCACTGTTCTGTGCCTTCTCTGCTTCCTCCTCGCCGTGTACCAGCTTGGTCAGCTCATATGCCAGAATCTCCTTCGCCTGATTCAACTGGCTGCCCTCCCAGTGATCCATCTCGTCGATCTGCTCAAGAGGCAGGAAGGTCAGCATGCGCAGGCACTTGAGTACATCCGCATCCGCCACATTTCTCCAATACTGGTAGAACTCAAACGGAGAAGTCTTGTTCGGGTCAAGCCACACCGCTCCCTTCTGGGTCTTGCCCATCTTCTTACCCTCGGAATTCAGAAGGAGGGTGATGGTCATAGCATAGGCATCCTTGCCCAGCTTTCTGCGGATCAGCTCCGTACCGCCCAGCATATTGCTCCACTGATCATCGCCGCCGAACTGCATATTACAGCCGTAGCGCTCATACAGAGCCAGGAAATCGTAGCTCTGCATAATCATGTAGTTGAACTCAAGGAAGCTCAGTCCCTTCTCCATCCTCTGCTTGTAGCACTCCGCCGTCAGCATGCGGTTTACGGAGAAATGCGCGCCCACATCACGCAGGAAATCAATGTAGTTCAGATCAAGGAGCCAGTCCGCATTGTTGACCATCATTGCCTTTCCTTCGGAGAAATCAATAAAGCGGCTCATCTGCTTCTTGAAACACTCGCAGTTATGCTCGATGGTCTCCCTCGTCATCATGGTTCTCATATCGCTTCTGCCGGAGGGATCGCCGATCATTCCCGTACCGCCGCCAATCAGCGCGATGGGTCTGTTGCCCGCCATCTGCAGACGCTTCATCAGGCAGAGTGCCATAAAGTGACCTACATGGAGGCTGTCTGCGGTGGGATCAAAGCCGATATAGAAAACAGCCTTGCCGTTGTTGATCAGCTCCTTAATCTCCTCCTCATCCGTAAGCTGCGCCAGCAGCCCTCTTGCTTTCAGTTCATCAAAAATTGTCATTTCTTCTTCCTCACTTCTCTTTTCTTTCTATATTTTGAATGTTATTTATTTACCATCAGCTTTACCATTGCCTGATTAAGTCCGTCCACGGTCAGCTTATACATGGGAAACAGCCCCTTTACCGCCGTCTCCGCCTCCCGCCAGGGAGCATGACCCGGCGCCATCTTAGGGTTCAGCCAGACAATCTTCTTATAATGCTTCTTCATCAGGTTCAGCCATTCCCAGCCGGACAAGCCTCCATTAGGTCCCCGGTAGTTGCCTGTGTCGGAGTAAAGCTCCTCCGGCGCCATGGCAGCGTCACCCACAATGATCACCTTGTAATCGCTGTCCAGATTGCGGAACATCCAATCCGTGTCGATCCAGTCGCCGTTCTCACACTCCGGCGTCTTGTAGAGCTTGCTGTATATGCAGTTGTGGAAATAATAGGTCTTTACATCCTTGTAATGGTTGGACTTATTGACCGCCTGAAACAGCTCGTTCAACAGGCTGCTGTAAGGGATCATGGTTCCGCCGGAATCCATAAGCAAAAGCAGCTTCACGGCGTTCTTTCTCGGCTTCTGCATCACGATCTGAAGGCAGCCGCCGTTATTGCAGGTCTTGTCCACAGTACCGTTTATGTCAAGTTCTGTCTCGGGAATATCGAGTCGGGAAGAAAACTGGCGCAGCTTGCGGAATGCAAGCTGAAACTGCCTGTTGTCAAGCACTCTGTCATCCCTGAAATCCTTGTATTTTCTGGCTCCGATCACGGCAAACGCCGACTGATGCCCGGTCTTTCCGCCCACGCGCAGACCGCCCACATTGCCGCCGCTGCTTCCGAAGGAGGTCTTACCCATACTGCCGATCCAGAAGCTTCCTCCGTTGTGTTCGCTGTCCTGATCGCGCAGACGCTCCTTGAATTTCTGCTCGATCTCTTCCTTGTCCATGTGGATCTGCAAATCTTCCATCTCATTCAGCTGGGCTCTGGTCTCCTCGTCCGCAAGTTCCTGCAGATTCGTCTTGTCCAGCCAGCGCAGCATCTGGGAGGTAACCTCACGCTCCGCCTTTACCGCCTTGAAGCACTCGTCGAACGCCATATCAAATTTATCAAAATCCGTCTCGCTCTTCACCATGATCATGCGCGCCACATAGTAAAACTGAGTCAGACTGTCGCCGCACAACCCTTTGTCAAGCGCCTCCTGCAAGGTCAGAAACTCACCCAATGTCACATGCAGACCGTTCTCGCGCAGGGTGTTGAAAAATTTTGTAAACATGCCCTATTCTCCGGTTCTAAAACTGATTTGCATTGTGCCGCACCGTCTCCAGATCCTCGTCCTTCTTCACCACGACGCCGATAAACGGGAGCGCACTCTTTATGGTATTTGCGGGAATGCCTCCAAGCTGGAGCGCATTGATCCAGTCGATCAGCTCCGAGGTGCTGGGCTTCTTTCTGATATCCCGAAGATCCCTGATCCGGTAGAAGACCTCCATTGCGCTGGCGAGCAGATGCTCCTCCACATCAGGATAATGCACCCGCACGATCTCCTCCATCAGCTTCTCGTCCGGGAAATCAATATAGTGGAAAATACAGCGGCGCAAAAACGCATCCGGCAGTTCCTTCTCCGCGTTGGAGGTGATGATCACGATGGGTCTGTGCTTCGCCTTCACTGTCCGCTTGGTCTCATTGATATAAAACTCCATCTGGTCAAGCTCCCACAGAAGGTCGTTGGGAAATTCCAGATCCGCCTTGTCTATCTCGTCGATCAACAGCACCACCTGCTCCTCGCTGTCAAACGCTTCTCCCAGCTTGCCGAGCTTGATGTACCGCGCCACATCATCCACGCCCTCCTCTCCGAACTGTCCGTCGTAGAGACGCTGGATGGTATCATATACATAGAGTCCCTCCTGCGCCTTGGTGGTGGATTTGATATTCCAGATCAGCAGCTTCTTGCCCAATGCCTTTGCCACAGCCTCCGCCAACATGGTCTTTCCCGTTCCCGGTTCCCCCTTGATTAACAACGGCTTCTTCAGGGCGATGGCAACATTGACGCTCGCCATCAGCTCCTCGCTTGCCACATATTCGCTGCTTCCCTTAAATTCTTCTCTAAACTGTTCGCTCATGCTTCCTCTCTTCCGCTGCCCGGCAATCCTTATCCCGCACAGCAATCCACTTGAAAAACATACATTATCATGTTACGATATTCTTGTTCCAAAATCAAGAAATTTGTATCGCTTTCTATAAGGAGAGGATCATCATGATCAAAGAATTGTTTGCAGCAGGAAAATCCACCCTGTCCTTTGAAGTTTTCCCGCCCAAAAAAGATGCGGACTTTGCAACCGCTTACGCAACCCTGGATGCGCTTGCCACGCTCTCACCCGATTTTATCAGCGTCACCTACGGCGCCGGAGGAAGCAAGTCCAAGAAAACCTTGGAGATCGCATCCTATATCCAAAACACCCTGCATCTGGAGACGCTTGCACATCTTACCTGTGTGGGGAGCAAAAAGGAGGATATTCTCTCCATTGCCGAAAGCCTTTCGGAAAAAGGGATCCATCAGGTGCTTGCCCTGCGCGGCGACCGCCCTAAGGACATGACGGACGAGCAGTACGAAGGAAGGGATTTTTCCCATGCCTCGGATCTGATCACGTTTCTGCGCGCCAATACCTCCTTGCAATGCGCCGCTGCCTGCTATCCCGAGAAGCATTTCGAGTGTTTCAGCAAGGAGACCGACCTGTATCATCTGAAACTGAAGCAGGATGCCGGGGCGGACTTTTTCATCACGCAGCTTTTCTTTGACAATGACTATTATTATGACTTTATGGATCGTGCCATCCGAAAGGGCATCACCATCCCGATCTGTGCAGGTATCATGCCCGTCACCTCGGCAACCCAGCTCGGTACGACGGTTTCGCTGTCCGGCTCCTCCATCCCCAAAGCATTCTCCGACCTGATCGCCCGCTACGGCGACAACCCGGAGGATATGCGCAAGGCCGGTATCGACTACGCCATCCGTCAGATTCTGGATCTGCGCTTAAACGGCGTAAAGGACATACACCTCTACACCATGAACAAACCCAGGATGGCAGCGGAGATTGTTGCCGGACTGAACCACAAATAGCTATAAAACAGGCAGCACCCGACCGAAGTTGGACGCTGCCTGCCTTTTTTCTGATTTATTTTTCCCAGCCGATGTCCGGCACTTCAATCTTCTTATCCCGCAGCATCAGATCCTTCACCGCTTCGCTGGCTGTTTTTCCCTCAAACAGAACCTTGTTGACCTGCTCGATAATGGGAAGCTGCACATGGTACTTCTCGGAAAGGCCCATGGCTGCCTTTGCGGAGTAAACACCCTCCACCACCATCTGCACCTCAGCCATCGCCTCCTCCATGGTCTTGCCCTGACCGATCAGGATGCCCGCCCTGCGGTTTCTTGAGTGCATGGACGCACAGGTAACGATCAGATCGCCGATTCCCGTCAGACCACAGAAGGTCTCAAAGCGCGCTCCCATAGCGGTTCCCAGTCTGGAAATCTCCGTGATGCCTCTGGTGATCAGCGCCGCCTTGGTATTGTCCCCGTACCCGAGTCCGTCCGCGATGCCGGCCGCCAGCGCAACCACATTTTTCAGCGCGCCGCCAAGCTCCATGCCCAGCACATCCGAGCTGGTATAGACACGAAACACATCATTCATAAACAGGTTTTGCAGATATTCCGCTGTCTCCCTGGTTGTGGCGCCCACCACGATGGTCGTGGGAATCCCCCGGCTTACCTCCTCCGCATGGGACGGACCGGAAAGCACCGCAACATCGGCACCGGGAATCTCCTGTTCCACGATTTCGGATAGCGTCATCAGCGTGTGATCCTCAATTCCCTTCGCCACATTCACGATCTTCTGTCCCTGTACCACATAGGGGGAAAGCCGTTTCGCCGTCTGGCGGGTATAGGAGCTTGCCACCGCCATGACCAGCAGATCCCTGCCCTTCACAGCCTCCTCATCGTCCGTGGTAAACCGCATATCCTCCGGCAGCTTCACGCCGGGCAGCATCTTGTGTTCATGGGTGGAGCGCAGCATTTCAATCTCCGGCTCCAGAGCCGACCACACCGTGATCTCATGTCCGTTCTTATGTAACAGCACCGCCAGCGCGATTCCCCAGCTTCCGCCGCCCAAAATACTTATCTTTGCCATAATATCCTCATTTCTTTTTAAAGAGATAGGTCTTGCGCTCCTCACCCTTGCAGAGCCGCACGATATTTTCACGGTGCTTCCAGTACGCCATGGCAGTCAGGAATGCGGTGAGAATATACATTTCAATCAGTTGCGCGTGGGTCATATCCCCGAACAATCCCATCTGTCCGCTGACCACCATCTGGATCATCAAGCCCGCATAGACAAGCAGGGATCCCAGCGATACATAGTGGGTAATCAGGAAGGCGCCGAAGAAAAGCACCACGCCCACCGGGATGAAGCAGGGATGGAAGGAAAGCACAAGCCCCGCGGTTGCGGCAATTCCCTTTCCTCCCTTGAAGTTCATATAGAAGGGGTAATTATGCCCCAAAATCACACCGGTTCCGGTGTAGAGCGCCAGCAGATAAACGATCTCCGGATGGCTCTTGCCGAACAGAAGCTTGGTGATGAAAATGGCAAGCATGCATTTCAGGCAGTCCCCGGCGAACACGATAAGTCCTGCCTTGGTTCCCAACACCCTCAGTGCGTTTGTCGTACCGGAATTGCCGCTGCCGTGCTGGCGGATGTCAATTCCGTGTGCCTTTCCGTAAAAATATGCCGTCTGGAACAATCCGAATACATATCCGATCACCAGACAGAGGATTCTCTCCAGTATCATTGCTCCTTCTCTCTCCTCTCCCTGATGATGAACCGCAGCGGTGTTCCCTTGAAGCCGAAGGTTTCCCGGATCTGGTTCTCAATATATCTGGTATAGGAAAAGTGCATCAGTTCCTTATCATTCACAAAGATTACAAAGGTGGGCGGTTTTACTGCTGCCTGTGTAATATAGTAGAGCCGCAGGCGCTTGCCCTTGTCCGAAGGAGGCTGCTGCATGGCAACCGCTTCCGCCATGATCTCATTCAGCACACCTGTCTGCACACGCATCGCATGATTCTCGCTCACCATATCGATGGTCTCAAACAGCTTGGGAAGTCTCTGCCCCGTCTTTGCGGAAATAAACAAAATCTCCGCATACTGCATGAAGGAAAGCGTATTGCGCACCTTCTCCGTAAACCGGTAGATCGTCTTGTCGTCCTTCTCAAGGGCATCCCACTTGTTGACGGCGATAATGACCGCCTTTCCCCTGTCATGGGCGATTCCGGCGATCTTGGCATCCTGCTCCGTCACGCCCTCCGTGGCATCGATGACCATGACCACCACATCCGCTCTCTCCACGGCGCCCACCGTGCGCACGATCATGTAATGCTCAAGGTCTTCCTTAATTTTATTCTTCCTGCGCAGACCCGCCGTGTCAATGAACACATAATCCCTTCCGTTGAAGGTCACATCCGTGTCCACGGCATCCCTTGTGGTTCCCGCAATGTCGGACACGATCAGCCTGTTCTCTCCCAGCATCTTGTTGATGATGGAGGATTTCCCGACGTTGGGTTTTCCCACAATGGCAACCCGTATCCTGTCGTCCTCCTCGCCTTCATCCGCATCCTCCGGGAAGTGCGCGATCACCTCATCCAGCATCTCTCCCAATCCCAGTTTATTCACGGAAGAGATCGGATATGGCTCCCCGATACCCAGATTATAGAACTCATAGACATCATTGCCATACTTTGCAAAGCTGTCCACCTTGTTTACCACCAGCACCACCGGCTTGTGGGAGCGCCGCAGCATATCCGCCACCTTTGCGTCGGAGTCCACAAGTCCCTGTTTCACATCCACCATAAAGATAATTACATCCGCCGTATCGATCGCCATCTGCGCCTGCTCCCGCATCTGGGACAGGATGATGTCCTTGCTGTCCGGCTCGATACCGCCGGTGTCGATCATGGTGAAATTGTGATCCAGCCAGTTGATATCCGCATAGATACGGTCTCTGGTAATGCCCGGCGTATCCTTTACAATCGAAATCTTCTCTCCGGCAAGGGCATTGAACAGGGTGGATTTTCCCACGTTCGGTCTGCCAACCACCGCAACGATCGGTTTCGTTTTTCTTTTTCCCATCAATGTACCTCCTCAAATACGGAAAGAATCGCGTTTACAAAATCACAACCCCTTGATTTTACAATATCTGTCTTTACTTGTAAAGCCCCCTCAAGCTCCCCAAGGTGCATATCATCCAAAAAGACATCCTCCCCGCTCCGCAGAACATTCTGCGGCAGGAAAAGGCGCTCTCCCAGTTCTCTTCCCTTAAGCTGCGCAACCAGATCCTGTCCGGTCAGAAGCCCCGATACCGTGATTCTCTCCCCGAAGAAATCATTGCGGATCTCATAAACCAGAATCCGGATATTGGGAAACGCCTCCTGCACCCCGTCCGCCATTCTTCGGATGTAGGGATAAGACAGCTTTCCCGTCGCCATGGATACCGTGCCGGAGGGACGCTCATCCGGCAGCTTTCTCTCCTTAGCAAGCTCCTCCATGTATTCCGTGAACTCGTTGAGCAAAAGTCTTGTCATGCCCACGCCGTTCTCAAGCTGCAGATAGCCGTCGTAGCGCTCCTCCTCCGGCATCTCCCTGCCCGCCAGAATATACCATTCGTCACTGGCGTGGATAAAATGCGTTCCATGCTCCGCATAGATCTTCCTCTGCCAGTCCTCGATCAGGTCGATGACGGCACAGGCATCCTCCTTCTCAAAGGGCTCTAACGGGTACAGACCGTCCCTGTACTTTGACAGACCCACCGGCACGACGGAAACGCTCTCCAGATTGGGAAGATATTTTGTCAGCTCCCTTATGCTGTAATCCAGCTCTGCGCCGTCATTGACGCCCTTGCAGAGCACGATCTGTCCGTTCATAATGATCCCCGCCTCGTAAAGGATGTCCACCTTTTTTAACGCCTCCCCGGCAAAGCGGTTGTTTAACATCATACATCTTAGCTGCGGGTTCATGGTCTGGAAGGAAATATTGATGGGCGATAAGTGATACCTTACGATCCTGTCAATATCATGGTCGGACATGTTGGTGAGGGTCACGTAGTTTCCCTGCAAAAAAGACAGTCTGGAATCATCATCCTTAAAGTACAGGGTCTCCCGCATGCCCTTCGGCATCTGGTCGATAAAGCAGAAAATACACTTGTTGTGACAGTGCCGGTACTCGTCCATCAACCCGTTGTCAAACTCGACACCCAGATCCTCATCGAAATCCTTGTCGATCTCCAGAAGACACTCCTCGCCGTCCTTGGTCTCCACCAGCACCTCTATATAAGTATCCTGTATCAAAAACTGATAATCGAAAATGTCCTCAATCTCCGTCCCGTCCACCGCAACGATCTTGTCGCCGGGTTCCAAGCCCATCTCTTCCCCGATACTGCCGGGTTCCACAGACTTGATGACATGCCCTCTCCGCTTCTTCATTTATATAACCTCATTCCCGCATCAAACTACCTAAATATTAGCAGTTGCCCCCCTGAAAGTCAATCCTAACAAACCCTTGACGCACTCTCCGGGGAATGTTATAACTGAATTGTGTGAAAATTGTTTCTACATTGGGAGGAAAATATGCCTAATTTACATGACCTTGAAAACGCAATGCCGGTAGCGCCTCTTAAGATCGTCGCACTGCCCTCCGCCGAGAGGCTGGCGCGCAGAGTCAACGATTATCTGGTGAGCTTCCGCAAGAGCGTAAACAACAAGGTAAAAAACGATCCCGCTTTCCATGGTTATATCGAAAGCAGCTATCTGACCAACTTTGAATGTCCCCGCTTCGGCAGCGGTGAAGGAAAAGGAATCTTCTACGAATCCATCCGCGGAAAGGATCTGTTCCTGATCACGGATGTCTGCAATCACAGCATTACCTACAACGTCAACGGTTATACCAACCATATGTCTCCCGATGACCATTATCAGGATTTAAAGCGCGCGATCGCCGCCTGCAACGGCAAGGCGCACCGCATCAATGTGATTATGCCGTTTTTGTACGAGGGAAGACAGCACAGACGCAGCGGCAGGGAGTCCCTCGACTGTGCATTTGCACTGGACGAGCTCTGCTCCATGGGCGTTTCCAACTTCGTGACCTTTGACGCCCACGATCCCAGAGTGCAGAATGCCACCCCGTTGAACGGATTTGACAATTTTACGCCGCCCTATCAGTTTATCCGTGCCCTGCTCTCCGCAGAGGACGACCTGATCGTGGACAAGGATCACCTGGTGGTGATCAGCCCTGACGAGGGCGCGCTTGACCGTGCCATCTATTTTGCCTCCGTGCTCGGCGTGGATACCGGTATGTTCTACAAACGCCGGGACTACTCCACCATCATAAACGGCAAGAACCCCATCGTGGCACATGAATTTTTGGGAGATAAGATCGAGGATAAGGATGTGATCATCATTGATGATATGATTTCCTCGGGAGAAAGCATGCTTGACACGGCAAAACAGTTGAAAGCCATGCATGCAAGACGGGTATTCATCTGCTGCACCTTCGGTCTGTTCACCAACGGACTGAAAGCCTTTGACGAAGCTTACGAGAAGTGCTATTTTGACAAGGTGATCACCACGGATCTGACCTATCTGCCCCCTGAAATTTATGGCAAGCCTTATTTCATAGAGGCAGATATGAGCAAATTCATGGCGTCCATCATCGACTTTATGAATCACGATGTGTCGCTCTCCAACACACTCGCCACAACGGAGAAGATGCATGCGATTCTGGACGCCTATAACAAACGTGTTCCGTTTGATCTTGTTTAGATTGTTTCCCCGTATACCGGGAACTGAAGCTGTACTTTAAACAGATCGCCGTCAAGGTAGATCTCAAACTTTCCGTTCTGAAGCACCGTCAGGTTCTTTGCAATGGAAAGTCCCAGCCCGCTGCCCTCTGTGCTTCGGGAAACATCCCCGCGGATGAACCGCTCTGTCAGTTCATCCGCTTTTATATTGAGCGGCTGTGCGGAAATATTCTTTAAGGACACCATGACCCATTTCCCGCCTCGTGTGAGGGACATATCCAGATAGATTCTGGTTCCCGCCATGGCATATTTGCAGATATTGCCGAACAGGTTGTCCACCACTCTCCAGATCCGTCTGCTGTCCGCTTCTATGAACACATCCGTCCCCGAAAAGCCATCCACAAGCACAAGCTGTTTTTCCTCAAACCGTTCGCTGAACTCTCCCACCGTCTGATTGAGCAGCTCCGTCAGATTGATTTTTGCCATCTCCAGCGTGATATTTCCCGAGGAGATCTTGGATGCCTCCACCAGATCGTCCGTCAACTGCTTCAGCCTCTGTGACTTTGCATCCAGAACGGCGATATATCCCTTTGCAGGCTCGGTCTCAATGCCCTCCCGTTTTAAGAGATCCACATAGTTGATGATGGAGGTGAGCGGCGTCTTGATGTCGTGGGACACATTCGTGATCAGATCCGCTTTCAGGCGCTCATCCTTCATGGAAGTCTCCACCGCTGTCTTGATGCCGTCTCCGATACTGTTTACCGCCTTTGCCAGCTGCAGATTTTCCCCATGCAGCCCTTCCGTGCTGACCTGATAATCAATCTGGCCGTTGCTGATCTGCAGGATGCCGTCTATGATCCGCTTGCGCTTTAACCGGCTCTCAAACCACACAAACAGGATCGCGCCGTCCACCAGCAGGATAAATGCGATATATCCCAACAGGTACGCCTTCGACCATACCTGAAAGAAGTACCGGAAATAGCGATGGAACGTAATGCCCAGAATGATATTGACCAGCATAATACCGCCGCCCGCCAGCATTGTCTGCACCCATGCGGCGCTATTGTCATAAATTTTCGTAAACAAGCCCTGAATCCTTTTGATCACCGTCCTGTAAAGGAAAGAGGCTGCCCGCTTCAACAGACTGTTCCGCCAAAGCATTTTTGCCCTGCATCTGCGGATATAGCTGTACCAGAACGAACAGCACAGCATGCTGACAACAAGTCCCGCTATCCCCGCCAAAAGACAGCAGTCCTCTCTGTTCCGGGACAGGTACGCAATGGCTGAGCTGCCCAGCGAGCTGTAGAAATTATAGTATAAGAGGGCAATGATTCCGACACATGCCGCCGCCAGAACAAGCATGATCTCCGTCGGGATCCGGTCAAACCATGTTAAGGAGAAGACCGCCTCCGACTCGCCCCTCTCCCGTCTGTATCCCGCCGTCACACTCAGATACAAGAACAGCACAAACCATATCACACAGCAGACAACCTCCAGTGCAAGCAGCACGGCAGCATAGGGATGGACGCTTTCGTAGATTCCCGCCGCCTGCGAGAAGGCGTCATCCACCGGATAGGTGGTGTCCACGGCGATCCAGATCTTGCCCGTTTCCGGGTAAGCATAGGCATAATTGGAAAACGCATAGAAGAATGCATCATCCTCATTGATACCGGTATTGGTGTCTAAGGACATGCTCTGGGGACGGTAGATAATATATCGTCCCAGACTCCTGAAATAGTTTTCCCGGTCGGGTTCGGGAATCCAGGAGGAGATGTTGCTCACCTCCAGTTCCTCCCCCATCATGTTCATCCGGAACAGGTATACAATGTTGGTCTGTCCTTCCCTGTAACGGGCTTCAAAGTCCTTGTATTCATTGTAATTGTACGCTACATCCTGCACAACCTGTTCTAACATGGTGGACTTTTTTGCATAATCCTCCCATGATTCCGCATGGGCAAGCAGACTTCTTCCGTCAGACGGTAGACAGGGCTCCGTCAGCGTCCTTATCAAGATTCTTAAATTGCCGCTGTTGTCCACATAGATTCCGCCTATAAACCCGTAATCCGTCACTTCTCTGGCAAGCAGGATCTGCGCCAGCACTTTCTTTCTTCCGAAATCCGGCCCGGGCTCCTCCCCCTTCAGGGTCGCTTCATACCATTTTTCATAGGATGACCACAGAAGCGTATTCAGCTCCGCATTATCGACTGCCGTCTCGCTTCCCACATCCGCCATTTCATCGCCGTCGTACCCCTCCATATACACATTCTGCAGTGCGCTCCGTTCCCGTTCCGTAAGCTGCTCGGAAACGGCGGCAATTCTCTCCTCATAGCCTGCAAAACAGGCAAAGAACTCCTCCTCGCTCATATCCGTATACCCGGTTGACACCCCGCTGCGGTTCCATTTCAACAGATCCTCTATGGTGTAGCACAGCGCATTTCCCGCAGTGCTGCCCGAGACGGCGTCCGAAATGGCGTTCGTAACGGCATCCGAAACCGCATCTGTCAGGTAATATCCGGATTGCGGATTCGTCCGTGTACTCAGATCCGTATTCTTCCTGTTGTAGAAGGCCTCTATATCGATCTCCTTTGAGCCGTCGAATGTGCCGTTCGTCTCAAGCTGGCTCTTTGCCACATTATAGCGTATGATCTCCCTCAGGGAATTGAACAGCATGTCCCGGAAAGCCACCGTGTCCTCAAACGAATCCTCGCCCGCAAAGAGATCCAGATTGTAATACAGATTCCTCGCCGAGTACATATTTTCATTGACCGAGACTGTAATGTAAGAATAGATTGTCAGCACAGAAAAACACAGTGCCGCCGTAAACGCAGCCACCTGCTGTATGCCGTGGCAGATCCACATTCCGCTTCTTGTCAGTCCTCTCTTCTTCAAAGCCGTTCTCCTTTACTGTTTCTCTATCTTGTATCCAACGCCCCACACTACCTTCAGATACCGGGGCTCCTTGGGATTGATCTCGATCTTCTCCCGGATGTGCCTGATGTGTACCGCCACCGTATTGTCGGCGCCGATTGCCTCCTCGTTCCAGATATTCTCATAAATCTGGCTGATTGAGAAAACCCGTCCGGGATTCTTCGCTAACAGCAGCAAAATGCTGTACTCTATGGGCGTGAGTTTCACGGGCTCCTCATCCACCGTCACTTCCTTGTTCTCATCGTTGATGCACAGCCCGCCGATCCGGTACACGGTGCTGTTGTCCACGCTCATGCTTCCCAGCTTGGTATATCTGCGCAGGTTTGAGCGCACGCGGGCAATCAGTTCCAGCGGATTGAACGGCTTTGTCACATAGTCGTCCGCGCCGATATTCAACCCCAGTATCTTGTCCATGTCCTCCGACTTGGCGGACAGGATAATAATGGGAATGCTGCTGTATTCCCGGATCCTTAAAGTAGCGTGGATACCGTCTAACTTCGGCATCATCACATCCATGATTAAAAGATGGATCTCCTCCCGCTTAAGCGCCTCAATCGCCTCCTCGCCGTCATATGCCTTAAACACCGTATAGCCCTCGTTTTTCAGATAGATCTCGATTGCCTCCACGATCTCCCTGTCATCATCGCAGACCAGTATATTTGCCATGTCCCTCTCTCCCTCTCAATCTTCCTCACACAGACGGATCAACGCGCCCATGTTTCCTCGTTTTTCCCCGCACGCCCTGTGGGAGAACAATTTGTCTGCATTGCATCTGGTGCAGATATCCGTCACAAAAATATGCTCCCTTTTAAGACCTGCCGAAATCAGAATCGCCTCGTTTGCCCTCCACAGATCCAACAGGTATTTTCCTTCCGCGGCCCCCGGGCGCACCGCATTGCCAAAGCCCGTGGCAAACTGCTCCGCCACATCCGCCGACACCTCATAGCAGTCCCCGCAGATAGAAGGGCCGATGGCAGCCCGGATATCCTCCGCCCGGCAGCCGTAATCGCTGCACATGATGTCCACCATCCCTGCGCCGATTCTTACCGCCGTTCCTCTCCATCCCGAGTGTACCGCTCCGATCACCCTCTTTTTCGGATCAGCAAACAGGATCGGCACACAATCCGCGCTGAACACTGCCAGCACGATCCCCGGACTGTCGGTCACAAGCCCGTCCACATCTCTGTAATCCTTTTTTACGGTGACACCCTTTCCCCTGTCCGCCTTCGTCACACGGCGGATATTTGCCGTGTGTGTCTGATCCGTGCAGACCACATCCTCCGGCAAGGCATCCAGAAACCGGGCGGCTCTCCGGTAATTCTCCGCCACATCCGCCGGATCGTCCCCTCTGGTAAAGCTGAGGTTCATGGTGGCGTAATCTCCCTTGCTGACGCCGCCCATTCTGGTGGTGAAGAGATGGCGCACCACCCCTGTCTCCTCCAGCAGCGGGGCGCACAGATACTCCTGCCGCAGAATAAATTTATCCCTGCTTTCCGTTTTCCTGATAAACGCAAATGACTGGCTCATGTCCGCTCCTTTATACGATCCCTGCGCCCCTGTGCGGAAACGCATTCTTCATCCATTTTATTGTCTCCCCGCAGATACCTACCACATCGTACCGGATAGGTGTATCTGCAGGTACTCCTTTTACAAGGCGGTAATAATCCGCCGTGCGGCAGATCTTACTCTGCTTGGCTGTCCCCACCGCTGCGAAGGGGTCCTCAAACCGGGGGCTGTTTCTGTATTTCACCTCAAAAAACACAAGGTACTCCCCGTCGGCACCAATAAGATCGATCTCTCCCTGCCTGCATCTGAAATTGCGGCATAGGATCCGCACACCGCGCTCCTTGAGATAACTCTCCGCCAGCCTCTCCTTTTCCTGTCCGCACTCCCTTTTGTTCAAAGTCTTCCCTATCCCCCGCTCTTCATTTTCCTTCTCTCTATCTTATTATATTTTGAGGGAAATGAAAAGCCTTTGCTGTCAGCCCGTATAGATCCGGGTCAGTCTGCCTCCCAGTCTGGAGAGCAGCTCGTTTGTGATGGTTCCCGCCTGCTTCGCCATGACGGCAGCCGGCAGATAGTCCTCACCGTCCGCACCGATTAATGTCGCCGCATCGCCCTCCTCCGCCTGTGGGATCTCCGTCAGATCGATCATGGTCTGATCCATGCACACACGCCCTAAAATGGGAGCTTTCCTGCCTCTGACTAACACCGCTCCCCTGCCGGACAGATTGCGGGGCAGGCCGTCCGCGTAGCCGATGGCAAGCACGCCCACCAGACGTTCCTCCCGTGCCTCATAGGTTCTCCCATAGGATACAAATTCTCCCGCCATCACGCGGCGGATGCAACCGATCCTGCACTTTAGCTGTAAGGCAGGATTTAAGGAAGCGGGAAAAGTTTCCTCCCCGTTGCTTGCGCAGCCGTACAATAGGATTCCCGGTCTTGCAAGCTGCATTCCTTCCATGGGGTAATTCAGGATCCCATAGCTGCTCTGCATATGGCATTTCAGGTAGGGGAAGCCTCCCTGCTTCAGTTTTGCGCACAGGCTCTGAAAGCAATGTATCTGGTGCAGGGTGAACGCCCTGTCAGCAGCAAGCGGGCTGTCCGCCACGCTCATGTGGGAGTAGATTCCCTCCACGGAAAGCCCCTTCCTCTTCAACACCCGTTCCACCGCCGCCTCGTCCCGGTAGGAGATTCCCAGACGGTTCATCCCCGTGTCCACCGCAAGGTGCGCCCTGACGGGGTATCCGCCCGCAGCAAGCCCCTGCGCGTGCGCCTCGTCCACAATGGTCTGGATGAGATCGTAACGATCCAAAAGAAAGGCATCCCGGGGCATGGTATAGCCGAGGATCAGAATATCTCCCTCTATGCCCGCCGCCCGGAGTGCAATGCCCTCATCCAGAGTCGCCACCGCAAAGTTTCTGCACCCCTCCGCGGCAAACGCCTGTGCCGCCCTGACCGCACCGTGTCCATACGCCTCCGCCTTGACCACCGCCATGCATTCGCAGTCTTCCGGCAGGGTCTTTTCTATGACCCGGTAGTTCTGTTTTAAATTGTCCAAAGAAATCTCAAGCCAGGCTCTCCCCGGCATCGTTTTCGGATACATCCTTCTCTTCCTCTCTATCCTATGCCCTTTTTGCCGTCTTTCCTTTTCTCACCATACCCGCCGCCCGGACACATATCCATGCAAGCACCGCGCTGCCCAAAAGAACCGTCACGTAGTAAAGCGGGCTCAACGACAAAAACGCCGTCCAGTGCGTGAGCTTCACGCCGCCCCGCAAAAGAATGATCACATAAGGATGCAGAAAATAGATAAGCATCGGCCCCTTTTCGTAAAATGCACTGACCGGCGTCTCCTGCCCTTTCACGGAGAGCAGTGCCCCGAACAGGCACACCATCTCAAGCGGAAGGATCACATACATGCTGTCATGTCTCTGAAAGCCGTAATGGTGCAGGATCAATCCTTCCCCGCACAGAAATGCCATGCAGATCGCAGCCTCCCGCCACTTATGTACCCACTGCCTTTCCTCCCTGTATGCGTCTGCCGCCACGGCGCCCAGAATCAAAAAAAGCGGTGCAAAAAAGAGACCGTTGCGGGTATAGCTGCTGATGGAAAACAAGCCGTCATATATGATTTTCAGTGCGGGAATCCTCTCCGTGATGCCGTAATAGCTGTCACCCAGCATTCCGAACACATACAGAGCGCCTGCCACCGCCGCCGCATTCTTCTTTCCCAAACGAAGGAACAGCCCCGCCAGAGGCAGCCCCAGAAGCAACGCCGGGAAATACCAGAGATGGTAAAAGGTTCCGTCAAAAAATATGTCCCGCAGTATCGTCGTTCCCGTCTGCTGCGTGATCCCTCCTGATGAAAAGAGCTTGTAGCACTGGATGGGCAGATACAACAGGGTAAGCAGCAGATACAGAATCCCGTTCTTGCGCATCGCCCTCACAATATTCCGCTTCCGGTTCCTCTCATCCGCCAGCAGAAAAAAACCCGTCACCATAAAGAAAAACGGCACCGCAACCCTTGCAAACACCCTTGTGAGCAAAAAATCCGCCGTCCCATTCACACTCTCAAGCGGCGAGGTGTGAATGGCAACCACAAGCGCCGCTCCGATCCACCTGAAATCATCCAGGCTCCTTACTCTCTGTTTCTGCTGCAACGAGAAATCCTCCTTCTTCTTTCAAAATAAATACATCCCCTCTTTCCGGCAGAGGCACCACTGTTTCACCGCAGCAGTGTACAAATCCAACTGCGTAACCGCGTCCTTGTATCTGAACCGTTGCAGGATTCTCCGCAAAAGAATGCTTCCCCATCGCATCCGACAGTCTGCAAAGTTCCACTCTGAGAGCTTCCGCCCGCTCTCCTTCTCCCGAAAAAAGAAAGGCATATTCCCTGTCTGTTTCTCTCAATCGCAGTTGTCTCATCGTCCTCTTTCCTCTCCGCTCACTCTGCAAGCTCCAGAATGCGATCCACCACCTGTTCAAAGGATAACCCGATTCCCTTCATCATGTTGGGAAAACGGCTGTGTCCCGTAAAGCCCGGAATGGTATTGATCTCGTTGAATACAATCTCCTTTTTGTCCGTGAAAAACATATCCACTCTGGTAAAACCCTTGCAGCCAAGCACTTTATATATCTTTGCCGCAGTCTCCCGGATCCGTCTCTCGTCTTCCTCTCCGACTCTCGCCGGCATATGTATGGCCGAGGTCTTTAATGTATATTTCTCCTCATAGTCAAAAAATCCCTGGGACAGTTCGATTTCGTCCGCCCTGCCCACGGTCAGTTCTTCGTTTCCCATGACCGCGCAGCCCACCTCAAAGCCTGTGATTCCCTCCTCGATGACAATTTGGGCATCATGTGCAAACGCCGCCCGCACCGCATCCGGCAGATTCTCCGGCTTTGTCACTCTGCTGATGCCGAAGGACGAGCCTGCCCGAACCGGCTTTACAAACATGGGAAAACCAAGCGACAGGATCTCCGCTTTTCTTTCCTCCGCCTCCTTAAGGCTGTTTAACAGAACGCTTTTCGGAACCCGCAACCCAGCAAGGGAAACCAGCGTATGCGCCAGTCCCTTATCCATGCCGACCGCAGAGCTTTCCATGCCGCACCCCGCGATAGGGATTCCGGCAAGCTCAAACAGCCCCTGTATGGTTCCGTCCTCACCGTTTTTTCCGTGCAGAATCGGAAACGCAATGTCAAAGGGCAGCTTTTCCACCGTCTCTCCCTTTTCCACCCAGAGTTCTCTCCTTCCCCTGCTCATGGACACGGTTGCAGTCCGGCACGCATCCCCCTGCCATTTGTTCTCCTCGATCAGGCTTTCCTCCCCTTCGTAGAGAAAGGCTTCTCCCGCGCGGGTGATCCCCAGCTTAAGCACCTCGTATTTTTTTCTGTCAATCGCCTTCAATACGGCGGCTGCCGACACAAGCGATACCTCATATTCCGTAGAACATCCTCCGAATACAACCAAAACTCTTTTCATATCTGCCTCCCGATTCTTGATAAGGATATCCTAGCAAGTCTTTTTTGAAATGCCTTTAAATCTTTCTTAGGATTTTCTTAAAAAGAATCCTGCATTATCACATATAAAAATACCGCAGCGCCCAATCCTTGGCACTGCGGTACAAACTTCGCATCTGCATTCACTTTTTCATTTTTGCCCTGATCTTGTCCATGGCGTCCACAAACACCAGAATCTCCGCCACCACATCATAAAGCTCCGGCGGGATCATCTCCCCGATCTCCAGTCTGGACAGCGTGTCCGCCAGACGGTCGTCCCTGTGGATCGGTACGTCCGCCTCCTTCGCCCGCTCCAGAATCCTCTCTGCCACAGCTCCCCGTCCGGTCGCTATGACCTTGGGTGCTTCCTCATCGGGATTGTATTCCAGCGCTATCGCCTGTTTGATCCTCTTTTTTTCTTCCATACAAAATCCTCATCCCTCATCACGCGCGCACATCAAAACCGTACTGCATCATAAGCCCGCTGCCCTTCTCCCGCTGCAAAAGCTGTTCCACGGGATTTTCCTGCTCCCCGCCGTTTCGCACCGACATCTCGCACTTCATCTCGTAGCCTTTTTCAGACAGCCGCTCTGTCAGAATATGCATATGGTCATTCAAAAAGGTCAGCATCGCATCATCCTGTACCTGAAACCGGGTGGTCACACGGTTTTCCTGCATTGCCACATACACATCCACCGGCCCGAGGTTCTCCATATCCAGATGCAGGAGCGCACTGACAGCCCCCTCCTTTTTTGCCAGGGAACGCTTGTTGGTGAACACATACAACTCCCCGTTCGCCTGCCTCTGCTCCATCTTGAGCGGAAGCTGGACATAGGTATACATCTGGTTGATCTGCTCTATAAAATCAATATTCCGGCTCATGTTGAGAACGCTCTTCATGGCGCTGCTCTTCTCGGCGCCGTATTCCTGCAATATATTTTCAAGCCCGGAAAGCTGGTGCTTCATCTGGCGGTAAACTCTGTCCACCTTCTCCGCATCCAGTCCATCTTCCGGTTTGATGCACCAGTTTTTAAGGATCTGTTCCTTCAAAAGCTTCTGTATCGTGTCCCGCTCAAGGACGGGTTCTCTCTCCGTAAAGGCTGCCGCAAGTCCGGTTTTTGCAGCCGGATTCCCCTGTATTTCCTTCCCGGACATTTCCCCATCCGCCATTTCCTTCGTGGGCACATCCGCTGTCTTTCCGTCTTCCGGCATCTCCCGCACAGGCGTTTCCTTCGCCGTCACTTCCTCCGGGGCGCCGCCCTCCGGTGTTCCAGACAGAGGCGGTTCCACAGCTCCCTTTGCGGGCGCATCCAAACCCTTTTCTCCGTCCGCTCCGGCATGTTCCTCACCTGCAATTTTCTCCGCAGTCCCGGCTTCCGGCGCCTGCGCCGCTGCCGCATCCGCCTCTGCTGCATTTTCCGTGGCATCCGTCCTGCCTGTCAGGGCAGCCTCCCAGTCGGAGAGATTCTCCCCCTCCCCCACAAAAAGCTGCAAAATCTGCCTGAGCATCTGCGCCGCCTGCTCCTCCCCCTGCGTACCCGCAATTTCTCCGTAGGAAAAGACCAGCTCCTGCAGCACATCCGTCATCCCGCTTACCAGCTGATGCGTCAGCTCCCGGTAGTTTTCCATCTGCTGCAGATTGCCTTCATCCACCGGCAGCGCCAGCTTATGAAGCAGTACGATATCCTCCACCGCCGCACCCGCATGGGAGGCAATGTCACGAAACACGTTCTGCAGGGCTTTGGTGTCCACGCTCATCCCCTGCTGCATCATCTGTTCCGTCATGGCGACCGTGGTATTATTAACCGGAAGATTCGCCATCTGCAGCGCCTTCATCACATTGTCGGAAGCCGCCGTGTTGGTAAACAGGGGATTCAGAATCAGGGACGCACCGTTGTTCTTCACCTGAAAGGTCAGAATTCTTCCCTCCTCCACGCTCACATCCTGATCCAGACGCGCCGTCATCACAAGATCATCCGACAATTTGATCCTTACTTCATCGCCGTTTCTTCCCACCACTTCGCCCTTGATCAGTTTGCCCGGAGCGAGGGATTGAATCTGGCGGTTGATCCGCGCAGCGGCGGCGGAATCTGTCTTGCCGCCCTCAGACTTTACCGCGGGTTCACTTATTTTGTTGGAAGCAGGGAAAAAGTCGGAAAGTTTCATATGTATCCACCTATTCTGCAAAATGTCCGATAAAGCTCCTTCTATGGATAGGGCAGGGGCCATACTTTTTCAGCGCCTCTATATGCGCGGCGGCACCGTACCCCTTGTTGGAAGCAAAGCCGTATTCCGGGAAAATGCTGTCGTACTCCACCATCAGGCGATCCCTTGTCACCTTCGCAATAATGCTGGCAGCGGCAATGGAAATGCTCTTGGCGTCCCCCTTGATGATCGGCACCTGCCGGATCTCCACCTGCGGTATGGTGACCGCATCGTTTAGAAGCAGATCCGGTTTCACTGAAAGCCTGCCGATTGCCTCCCGCATCGCCTCGTAGGTTGCCTGTAAGATGTTGATTTCATCGATGCGCTCCGGAGACGCGTAGCCGAGCCCGGTTGCCACCGCCTTTCCCATGATCACATCATAAAGCTCTTCTCTCTTTTTTTCGGTCAACTGCTTGGAATCATTTAGATATAAGATATCACAATCTTTCGGAAGAATCACCGCCCCCGCCACCACCGGGCCCGCAAGAGGGCCTCTGCCCACCTCGTCGATTCCGCACAAAAAGCCTGCGGCGGCATAACGGTACTCATATTCCTTCATTTTTTCCGTCCGCTCCTTTTCCTTTTCCAAAAGGCGCAGACGCTTTCTTGCGCTCTCCACCGCAGCCTGCACGCCGCTGCGGGCATCCGTCTCATACACGGATATGAGTTCAGGCAGCATTTCCGTTTCCGCTGCCTGAAAAATTCCTTTGATTTCCGAAATCTTCTGTTCCATTTTTCTCTCCGTTTTGCAGGTGTGTTTACTGATGCTTCAAAACGCCGAACCGGCTGAGTGGCCAGATGCGCAGCCACGCTCTTCCCACAATCTCATTCCGGTGGATGTTGCCCACGCTGGCACTTCTGCTGTCCGCACTGTTGTTACGGTTGTCCCCCAGCACAAAGTATTCGTCCTCACCGAGGGTAACCGGCTCCGCAGCCACACCGGGATTCAGAATGATCTCCTTTCCGTAGCCCTCCCGCAGCACCTCGCCGTTGATATAAATGTTCCCCTGCTCGTCAATCTGAACAGTCTCGCCCGGCAGTCCGATGATCCTCTTGATAAAGTACTCTCCGGTATATTTGTAGGGGAACACGATAATATCAAATCTCTTGGGATCCGAAAACCGATAGGTGAGTTTGTCCATGATCAGATTATCCCCTACCTTGTCCGGGTTGTTGTCGTCTGCTCCGTACAGTGTGGGTTCCATGGACGCACCCTTGACAATGGTTCTCTGTCCCACGAATGCGATCACAAACCATACTGTGACCAGCACGCCCAGCAGATACAGACTCGTACTCAAAACTTCCCGCAGTATTCTATGCTCTTTCATCTTTTTCTCCATTTCTGCGCACGTCTTTTACGCATAGCGCGTTTGTGCCAACTTCCTCCAATGTGATTCTTCCGAGCCTGCCGCTTCTGAAGTCGTCCACAAACAGTGCCGCCGCCCTGTCATAGTCAAGCTCCTCGCCCTTTAAGTAGCATTTTCTCGCCCTTGCTATCTCATCCAGCATGCGGATTGCCGCCTGTGTTCCGTCCCCCTCGTAGGAAACGCCGTAGCGGTTTTCAAACACCTGCGGATATCTTTCTCCCACGCAGCGGATCAGATCAAGCGCCATCTCCTGCATGATGATGATCTCATCGTTGATGGAGCCGATAAAGGCAAGCCGCATTCCCACATTCTGATCCTCAAACTTCGGCCAGAGAATCCCGGGCGTATCCAGAAGCTCCAGCGATTTGTTCAGGCGGATCCACTGCTTTCCTTTGGTGACGCCGGGTTTGTTTCCCGTCTTGGTACAGGCCTTTCCTGCAAAGGAATTGATAAAGGTGGACTTGCCCACATTGGGGATTCCCACCACCATGGCACGGACAGGTCTGTTTACGATTCCGCGCTTTCTGTCCCGCTCGATCTTTTCCTTGCACGCCTCCTGTACCAGCCCCTGAATCGACTTCATCCCCACGCCGGTTCTGGAATTGATCTCCAGCACATAGAGCCCCTTGCTTTCAAAGTACGCCGCCCATGCGGCATTGGCGCGCGGATCTGCCAGATCCGATTTATTCAGCAGGATGATCCTGTATTTGTTTTTTCCCAACTCGTCGATATCGGGATTGCGGCTTGAGAGCGGCGCCCTTGCGTCCACCAGCTCTATGATCAGGTCGATCAGCCTGATATCCTCCTGCATCATCCGCTTTGCCTTGGTCATATGACCGGGATACCATTGATAGTTCATTTTACAAAGCCCATTCCTTCCGTTTCATTTCCCATTTTAAACCAGACCTTTCCGATGATGTTCTTGCCGCTCACCGTACCGATGTTGGCGGAACGGCTGTCCTCGGAATCGTTGCGGTTATCCCCCAGAACAAAATATTCGTCCGTGCCGAGCGTCAGCGGATTCTCCGCGATCCCCGCATCCGCCATCTTGTCAAAGCCCTCCTCCTGCACCTGAACCCCGTTCACATGCAGCCTGCCGTCGATAATCTGTACCGTGTCCCCCGGCACTGCCACAACGCGCTTGATATAGTAGTGGGCATTCCTGTTTCCGTTCGGAAGAAAGGAAATCACATCCCCCTTCGCCGGTTTTGCCAAAAGATAAGCGTAGCGGTTGATCAGCACCTGCTCGCCGTTTTGCAGCACCGGCTCCATGGAGACGCCGATCATGCTTGTGGACATTCCCAGCACATAGACCACCGCGCATGCCAGAAAGCCGGAAATTGCAATGCCGCACAGCCACGAAAAAATCTCCCTGACTGTCCCCGCACTGATTTTTTTTCTTCGTTTATAAAAGCTCAGACCCTTGTGACGTCCTCTCATCTGTCCGTTTCCTTATCTTCTTTTCGCAAAGATACATAACAGTTTTATTATACTACCGCTCCCCCCACCGCGACAACCTTTTATTGTCCCGCGTATCCCGGAAATTTAAAACGCACCTGTCTTTCGACAGATGCGTCCCATGCGTCACATATCGTATTCTGATTACTTTACGATCTCTTTTACCTTTGCCTTCTTGCCTACACGTCCCTTTAAGTAGTTCAGCTTTGCACGTCTTACTTTACCCTTTCTGACTACCTCTATCTTCTCTACGTTGGGGGAATGCAGCGGCCATGTCTTCTCAACGCCAATGCCGTTTGAGGACTTTCTTACAGTGAAAGTCTCGCGGTTGCTGCCGCCCTGTCTCTTTACGACAACGCCTTCAAAAACCTGGATTCTCTCGCGGTTTCCTTCCTTGATCTTGCCGTAAACCTTGACGGTATCGCCAACGTTGAACTGGTCTACGCTCTCCTTCAGCTGCTCTGCTTCAATACTCTTGATGATTTCGTTCATTTCAATACTCCTTTTCTAATGGATGTTCGTAATACATACCGTAACAGAGGACCATCTCGTTATCACAACATTCATACTTTATCATAGGTGTGCCATAAATGCAAGCAAAATTTTATAGCTCCGGTTCCGCCTCCGTTTCCATCCACCAAATCCTGTCCTTTGCGGCATACAGCCCCAGCGTCTCCTGCAATCTCTGCGACACCCCGTTCTCCTCCTCCACCTGACAGAACGGCGTAAGGCCTTTCTGCAAGGTAAAGTTGATCAGGCTGCTCTCCAGCGCCTTTGCAAAGCCCTGTCCTCTGTATTCGGGGAGCACAAACAGCATTCCCATGCTTCCCTCCACATGTTCCCCGATAAAGCCCACCGGCTTCTGATCTATGAAGAGTCCGTAGATCGCCCCGCTCTCCAGCCGCTCTTTCAGCTCCTGTTCTGACAGGATTGAGTAATGAGATTGCAGGAAAGGCAGATGCTCCGCGGTAAGCCTTCTTACATCCGCCTTTACGGGAAGCGCTTCCTTTCTGGTGTAGACCCACTGTCTGCAACACATGATCGTGCGCAGCCCGAACTCCTCGGAGAGCATAAGGCAGACCGCCTCCTGATGGACAGCCGCACACCGGATCCGGTTTTTGCCGCCGTTCTCTTTCAAAAGCACCTTCCGCACCTGCTCCACGGCGGTGTCTGTCACGGCAGAAATCAGATAGATGCCGCTTTTCCGATCCCGCAGCAGGGCGTGATCTTCACCGTAGGACAAAAGCTCTGCCTGCCCTCTTTCGATCAGCTCCATCATATCCCTGTGGTGCAGCTTGTTTTTGGCAAGCATGCGCTTACAATCCATCAATTCCTCATAGCGGGCGTACAGATCCGGTCTGCGCTCCGCCGTTCTCTCCTCCGCCAGCTTTCTCCGCCAGCTTCGGATGCATTTGTGATCCCCGGACAACAGCTCTTTGGGCACAGCCTGTCCCTCAAACACCTCCGGTCTTGTGTACTGGGGGTACTCCAGCAGATACCCCGAAAAGGATTCGTCGGATGCGGAGGCGTCATTGTGGAGCACGCCCGGAACCAGCCTTGCAATGGCGTCGATCATCACCATGGCGGGCAGCTCTCCGCCCGTCAGGACAAAATCCCCCAGAGACACATAATCCGTCACAACCTGCTCAAGCGCCCTCTCATCGATTCCCTCGTAATGCCCGCACAGGAAAATGAGCTCCTCCTCCCGGGAAAGCTCCTCCGCCATGCGCTGATTGAAGGTTTTTCCCTGAGGCGTAAGGTAAAGGGTGCGCACCTTTCTGTCCGCGCCGATCTTTTCCCGCAGGAACCGATGGGCATCGCACACGGGCTGCGCCTGCATCAGAAGCCCCGCTCCGCCGCCGTATGGGTAGTCGTCCACCTTGCGGTGCTTATCCTGTGTGAAATCCCGTATATCCACCGCGTCTACGGTGATCAGTCCTTTTTCTGCCGCCCGACCCATAATACTGTCGGAAAGCCCTCTCCGTATCATGTCGGGAAACAGTGTCAACACATGGAAATTCATAGATCCCCCAAACCTTCCAGCAGGCGCACCACCATCTTGGGCTCCTCAACATCAACCGAGAGGATGCACTGTCTGATGGCGGGTATCAGCAGATCCCTGCCGCCGTTATCCCGTTTCACCACATAGACATCATTGGCGCCGGTGGTCATCACATCCGAGAGCACGCCGAGCTTCCCGCCGTTTTCCTCATAGACCGGTATGTCGATCAGGTCGGCGATAAAGTATTCGTCCTTCTTAAGTCGCACCGCGTCCTTACGGTGGATATACAGACTCTTCTGCCGGTATTTTTCCACATCGTTTATATTGTCAAGTCCCTTGAATTTCAGGATCACCATCTGTTTAAAAAATTTGACACCCTCGATCTCAAGAGACAGTTTTTCCTTTCCCGTATCAAGCACCACTTCCTTCAGCCGCTTAAAACGACCCGCCTCGTCCGTAGTCGGAAACACCTTGACCTCGCCCCGGACACCGTGGGTGGATGTGATCACTCCCACCTTCAACATTTCTTCCATTTTAGTTCTCCTCATCCCGTAAGCCAAATACAGGGGCGCCCATCGGAGCACCCCTGCATCCTCCCTGCTTTCCAGGGCTTAAATAATTTCTACATCCACTCTCTGATTGTCTTTGGATGATGCTGCTTTCACAACGGAGCGGATCGCCTTTGCAATCCTTCCCTGCTTACCGATCACTTTTCCCATATCGGACGCAGCAACGTGAAGCTCTACAATGACATTTCTGCCGTCTGCCTTCTCTGTCACAACAACTTCATCCGGATTATCAACAAGCGCTTTTGCAATTACTTCAACTAATTCCTTCATAATCCACCTCCGGACATAATGTGGTTGACAAGTACTTATTTCTCAATGCCTGCGGCCTTGAAAAGCTTACCAACTACCTCTGTCGGCTGTGCGCCGTTTGCCAGCCACTTCTTAGCCAGCTCCTCGTTGATCTGGAAGGTGCTGGGATCTGTGCTGGGATCGTAGGTTCCGATCTCCTCGATGCACTTTCCGTCTCTGGGAGAGCGGGAATCTGCTACGATAATTCTGTAAAGGGGAGCCTTCTTCTGTCCCATTCTTCTCAATCTGATCTTAACTGCCATTGTTTTTTACCTCCGTAATATGCTTTGAATTTAATCTATGACTTAAAAGGGAAATCTTCCCTTTCCGCCCATTCCCGGGAATCCGCCCATTCCGAAGCCGCGCTTCTTGCCGCCTCCGAACTGCTTCATCATTTTCTGGCTCTGTTCAAACTGCTTGATAAAGCGGTTTACCACCGCAATGTCCACACCGGCGCCCTTTGCGATCCTGTGCTTGCGCTGCGGCGTCAGGATCTTCGGATTTCTCCGCTCCTGCGGCGTCATGGAAAGCACGATCGCCTCCATATGGGCAAGCTGCTTATCGTCCACCATGGACTCAATATCGCCCATCTTGCCGCCCATCCCGGGCATCATACCCAGTATGGCGGAAAGTCCGCCCAGCTTTTTCATCTGCTTCATGCTCTCAAGGTAATCCTCGAAATCAAACTTGCCCTTCTTCATCCGGGCAGCCATCTCTTTTTCCTTGCCGGCATCGATCTCCACATTCGCCTGTACCTTGTCGATCAGGGACAGCACATCGCCCATGCCAAGAATACGGCTTGCCATTCTGTCAGGATAAAACTGCTCCAGATCGGAGAGCTTCTCTCCCATACCCACATAGAGGATGGGTTTTCCCGTTACCGCCTTGACGGAAAGCGCCGCACCGCCTCTGGTGTCGCCGTCCATCTTTGAGAGGATCACACCGTCGATGCCCACCCTCTCATCAAATTCCTTGGCTACATTCACCGCATCCTGTCCGGTCATGGCATCCACAACCAGAAGCGTCTGGTGAACCTCTATCTTCTCCTTGATCTCCTGAAGCTCCGCCATCATGTCCTCATCGATGTGAAGACGACCCGCCGTATCCAGGATCACCACATTGTGGCCGTTCTTTCTCGCATGCTCCAGCGCCGCCAGTGCAATATCCGCAGGCTTATGGTTCGTGCCCATGGAGAACACTTCCACTTCCTGTTTCTCGCCGTTGATCTTCAACTGGTCGATTGCCGCCGGTCGGTAGATGTCACACGCCACAAGCAGGGATTTCTTGCCCTTCTGCTTCAGCTTGCCCGCAATCTTTGCGGTGGTGGTGGTTTTACCGGCACCCTGCAGACCCGCCATCATAATCACCGTGATCGCCTTGCCGGGCTGCATCTGAATCTCCGTGGTCTCGGAGCCCATCAGCGAGATCATCTCCTCGTTTACGATCTTGATGACCATCTGCCCCGGGTTCAGACCGTTCAGCACATCCGCGCCGATCGCCCTCTCCTCCACGGCTTTCACAAACTGCTTTACCACGCGGAAGTTTACATCCGCCTCCAGAAGCGCCATCTTAACTTCCTTGAGCGCAGTCTTGACGTCACTCTCCGTCAGTCTGCCCTTGCTCCGCAGGCTCTTGAATACATTCTGCAGTTTGTCCGTTAAGCTCTCAAATGCCATACGCGCTCCTTCAATGAACAACCTCTGTCATCGCACTACAATTCTTCCAGCAGCTCTCTGCCAAGCCGGACGATCTCGCGCAGCGTTTCTTCGGTCTCGCCGCCATGCTCTGCAAGCTCTATGATCTCCTGCGCCATCCTCTTTGTGGAGGAAAACCGCTCCACCAGATGGAGCTTGCTCTCATAATCTGCAAGGATCCTGTCACAGCGCTTGATCAGATCATGTACGCCCTGTCTGCTGATCCCCTGCTCCTCGGCGATCTCCCCGAGAGAGAGGTCATTGTAGACAGCCGCCTCATATATTTTCTGCTGGTGTTCCGTCAGCAGCTCCCCGTAAAAATCATAGAGGATACCCTGCTCAAAAATCTTTTCCATTTCCGACTCCGAAACATATTGATCGCACGATACTTTGACAGTTTACAATAAACGTGTAACGGTGTCAAGTATTTTTTCTTTACACCTTACTATTCTTTTTCCGACGGGCTTTTCTCCATCCTCCGCTTGTACGCCCGGGAGAAGGTCGAGTAGTCCTTGAAGCCGCTCTCATAGCACGCCTGCGTTGCGGACATTCCCGCCGCCATCAGGCTCCGCGCATAGATAATCCGCTTCTCCGAGATATACTGATGTATGGTAAAGCCGGTCTCCTCCTTAAACTGCCTCATCATATGGAACTTGCTGATATAGAAGCGCTCCGCCAGCTCCTCGATGGACATATCCTCCGTCAGATGCTCCCCTATGTACCGGATCAGGTCGATCATCTTCTGGTTGAACAAAACCGTATGGTCAAAGCTTCCCGTCTTTTCATAACAGCCTCTGTTCACCGAGAGCAGAAGCTCGGAAAAAAGCAGCTCCGCGTATGCCGACGCCCCGTACCTTGTCACGGTCTGACCGTTCTCCTCCAGCTTTCCGATCAGGGAGAGAAACGCCGTATTCTGCAGCACGGGAAACCGCAGCACCTCCGATCCCTCTTTTCCGGCGCAGACAAAGCAGAACGCAGGGTCGTAATCCGCCGTCTTACAGCGCTCCAGATACTCCCCCGATATGTAGAACACGATCCGGTCATAGGGCTCGTCCCCGGACACCTCAGCCCTGTGGATCGCCCCCTTGCGCACCAGCACCATGTCAAAGGGTCTTAGCTTGTAGCTCTTGCCCTCGATGGAATAGGTCACGTTTCCCTGCAGCAGGATCAAGAGCTTATAAAAATCATGGTAGTGGTAGGGGTAACTCTCCTCCTCCTTTGTCCGTATGTGGAACATCTTGAAATCCTCATACAGATAACCGGTCTTTTCGTATTCCTCATTCCCGGAATATATCTCCTGCATATCCTATTCTCCCGCCTGCTTTCTCAAAGCTTTTCACTGAAATAGCTCTTGTAGCCCTCTCCGTATATCTCCGTGGCATTCGACACGATCATAAACGCCAGCGGATCCTCCTGCTTCACGATCTCCTCCGCACGGGGCGCCAGCGCCTTGCGCATCACACAGAGAATGACCTGCTTCTCCTTCCCGCTGTACGCGCCCTTGCCCTGCACATGGGTGACACCGATATCCAGTTCCTTCAAAAGGCGCTCAGTAATGGTCTGTGAGGCGTCGCTGATAATGTAGATCAGCTTTGCCCCGTCACGTCCGTACAGGACAAGATCCAGCGTAAACGAGGTGATGAAAACGGAGATGCCCGCATAGAGAGCCCTGTCCACATCCTTGAACACCAGCGCGGACGCGGTGACGATCACGGTATCCATCACAAGGAAGAAAAATCCCGTTTTCATGTAGGGAAATTTCAGTCGGAGAAGCTTCACGATTATGTCGGTGCCGCCGGTGGTCGCCCCCGCCTTGAAGACGCCGCCCATGCCCACCGCCATCAGAACAGAACCCGCCAGAGCCGCCAGCAGCGGATCTGCGGTGACCGCCCCCAGCTTTCCCAGAAAATCCGTAAAGAGCGAAACCAGCACGGTGCAGTACACCGTGGAGAGCAGAAAACGGATCCCGAATTTCCACATGCCGATCAACAGGATCGGAATATTGATGGCAAAAAACAGAATACCCGTGCTGATGCCCAGCGTCCGGTTCAGTATGATCGCGATACCGGTCACGCCGCCCGGTGCCAGATCGTTCGGATCCAGAAACAGGCTGATGCCGATTGCGTAGCAAAGGCATGCCGCCGTCATCAGCAGATATTTGAATATCTTTTTGCCGTCCGTCGGCTTCTCTGTCCACTCCAATTCTTTTCTTTTTTCCTTTTCCTCTGTCTGCCCCATATTTCCTCCCCAAGCCAAAGTCCTAAAAAATCCGCATATTTAGCATATGCGGATTTTATCAGTGTAGTCACACATCTTTTCATTCTTTCAGATCAATGTCTGTATCAGCTTCGGATTGTAGCCCTCTTCCTCAAGTGCATCGATGATCTGGTGCTTGTGCTCCGTTCCGAATGCCTCCATGGTAATGCGCAGCTCCACTGCCGCGCTGCGGTTGGTGGTTACAAACTGATTATGCTCCAGCTTGATCACGTTGGCGCTCTGCTTTGCCACCAGACCAGCCACCTTGCACAGCTCGCCCGGCTTGTCGGGCAGAAGCACGGAAACGGTGAAGATACGGTCTCTGAAAATCAGTCCCTGCTGTACCACGGAGGACATGGTAATGATGTCCATGTTGCCGCCGCTTAGGATGGATACGACCTTCTTGTCCTTGACCGGCAGATGCTTCAATGCCGCAACCGTCAGAAGCCCTGAGTTTTCTACCACCATCTTGTGGTTTTCCACCATGTCGAGGAACGCCACCACCAGCTCGGCATCCTCCACCGTGATGATATCATCCAGATTCTGTTTGATGTAGGGCAGCAGCTTATCTCCCGGGGTCTTGACTGCCGTGCCGTCCGCAATGGTGCTCACCTTCGGCAGCGTCACAACCTTTCCCGCCTTCAGGGATTCCTGCATGCAGTTTGCGCCCGCAGGCTCCACACCGATCACACGGATCTTGGGATTCAACAGCTTTGCCAGCGTGGATACGCCGGTCGCCAGACCGCCGCCCCCGATGGGAACCAGAATATAGTCCACCAGCGGAAGCTCCTTGAAAATCTCCATGGCAATGGTTCCCTGTCCGGTCGCCACCGTCAGGTCATTGAACGGATGGATGAAGGTATAGCCCTTTTCCTCCGCAAGCTCGTAAGCCTTCGCGCAGGCCTCGTCATAGACATCCCCGAACAAAACCACCTCCGCACCGTAGCTCTTGGTTCTGTTCACCTTCATAAGGGGCGTTGTGGTGGGCATCACGATTGTTGCCTTGACGCCGTAGCATTTCGCCGCATACGCCACACCCTGTGCGTGGTTGCCCGCAGATGCGGTGATCACGCCCTTTCCGCGCTGCTCGTCCGTCAGCGTGCTCATGGCGTAATAAGCGCCTCTCACCTTGTACGCCCCGGTAAACTGCATGTTCTCCGGTTTCAGATAAACCTTGTTTCCCGTCTGGGTGCTCAGAAAATCGCTGTATACCAGCTTCGTCTCAAGCGTGACCTCCTTTACAACCTCGGAGGCTTCCTCAAATTTTTCAAGCGTCAGCATTTTCTCTTCCATCTTCCATCTCCCTGTCCTTTGTCACATCAAACAGCGCGTTCACAAACTGCTCGGAATCAAATTTCTGCAAATCATCTATGGTTTCCCCGACCCCGATATACTTGACCGGAACCCCCAGCTCGGACTGGATCGCCACCGCGATTCCGCCCTTTGCGGTGCCGTCCATCTTGGTCAGGATAATGCCCGTAAGCTCCGCAACCTCGGAAAACTCCCTCGCCTGTGCCAGCGCATTCTGTCCCGTGGTGCCGTCGAGCACGATCAGGTTCTCCCTGTGCGCATCGGGAAACTCCCTGTCTATGATGCGGTTCATCTTCTTCAATTCTTCCATGAGGTTCTTTTTGTTGTGCAGTCTGCCTGCGGTGTCCACCAGCAGCACATCTACGCCTCTCGCCTTTGCGGCGGACACGGCGTCAAACACCACGCTGGCAGGATCTGAGCCCTCCGCTCCGCCGATCATGTCAACACCTGCCCGGTCTGCCCACTCTTTTAACTGCTCTCCCGCAGCCGCACGGAAGGTATCCGCAGCCGCAATCAGAACCTTTCTGTCCTCGTCCTTTAGCTTGCCTGCCAGCTTGCCCACCGAAGTCGTCTTGCCCACGCCGTTGACGCCGATCACCATCACCACCGACTGTCTGGTCTCAAACTCGTACGCCGCCTCGCCTACCTGCATCTGCTCCCGTATGCTGTCGATCAGAAGCTGCTTGCATGCCGCAGGCTCCTTGATATGCTGCTCCTTCACCTGCTTTTTCAGGCGCTCCACAATGGCGGTGGTGGCATTGACACCGATATCGCCCATGATGAGGATTTCCTCCAATTCCTCGTAAAATTCCTCATCAATGGAAGAAAAGCCGCTGAAAACGGAGTCGATGCCGTTTACAATATTGTCCCTGGTCTTTTTCAGCCCGGACTTCAGTCTCGCAAAGAAACCCATTTTTTCTTCGCCCATATACGTTCTCCTTTAATTATCCAGATCCTTGTCGATCAGATTGACGCTTACAAGCGCCGACACGCCCTTCTCCTGCATCGTGATGCCGTAGAGCCTGTCCGCCTTCTCCATGGTGCCCCTTCTGTGGGTGATCACGATAAACTGCGTATTCTTGGTCAGCTTATGCAGATACTTTGCGAATCTGCCCACGTTGGATTCATCCAGCGCCGCCTCGATCTCGTCCAGAAGACAGAAGGGCGACGGTTTCAGATTCTGGATGGCAAACAGAAGGGAGATGGCGGTCAGTGCCTTCTCACCGCCGGACAGCTGCATCATGTTCTGCAGCTTCTTTCCGGGGGGCTGTGCGATGATGCGGATGCCTGCCTCCAGAATATCCTCATCCTCCATCAGCTCCAGCGTACCTTTTCCTCCGCCGAACAGCTCCTTGAATACCTTGTCAAACTCACGGTTGATCTCGCCGAATTTCTCGTTGAACTGCTTTCTCATGGCGACATCCAGCTCCGTGATGATGCCCTCAAGGGTCTTTTCCGCCTCCACCAGATCGTCATGCTGGTTCTTTAGGAAGGTGTATCTCTCCATCAGATTCTTGTAATCCTCGATGGCGTTTACGTTCACATCGCCCAGCTTTCTGATCTGATCCTTCAGAGCCGCGATTTCCTTCTTCATGGCAGGCAGATCGTTCATCTCCTCGTTGCGGATGCCCGCCGCGTCGGAGAGGGTGATCTCGTACTCATCCCACATATAATTGATCTGGTTCTCCATGGACTCTTCCAGTTTTTCCCTCTGGGTGTTCAGACGGTACACTTCCTTATCCAGTGCCGTCATCTGTCCGGCAAGCTCCTCCCGCTCCGCAAAGAAATTCTTCTGTTTTGCGGCCAGCTCCTCCCTGGCGGCAATATTCTCCGTCAATTCCTTCTGGGACTGGTTCTGGGAGTCATGGGAAGCTGCAATCGTCTTTTCGATCTGTCCGATGTTGCGTTTCTTCTCCTCCATGCTCTCCGCATTTGCGGCGAGACCTTCATTGATCTCGTCAAGCTCTGTCCGGTATCTGTCGAGCTCGCCGTTGATACGCTCCACATTCGCCTGATGGAACTCCTGCGTCTGGAGCATCTTCTCCACCTTTACGTCCCATTCCGAAACTTTGGCGGCGCGCTCTGTCTCCCTGCTCCTCTGCTCCTCCAGTTCCTTCTGGAACTCCGCGATCTGCTTCTCGGCGGTTTTCTCCAGCTCCTCGGATGCGACAAGCTCCTTCTGGATCTCCTCCTTGTTGTTCTTGATCTCCAGAACCTGCTTCTCTATTTCCTTCTCTTCATTTTGCAGGGAACGGGAACCTTCCTCCGCCTCCTCCATGCGCTCGCGCGCGGTCTCGACGTTCATTCTCGCCGTATTCTGCTCAATGAATTTCCTCTGAATATCGGATTTCAACGCCTCCAGCTCCATTCTGAGCCGGTTGCGGTTACTCTTGGTCTCCTCGATCTCTTTTCCCAGCGCATCGATCTTGTCAAGAAGGGCTTGGGTCTCCTTCTCCAGCTCCTCGATCTCGCGCCGTCTTCCCAAGAGATTGCTGTTGTTCTTGAACGCACCGCCGCTGATCGCACCGCCCGGAACCAGAAGCTCGCCCTCGATGGTGACCATACGGATGCCGTAGTCAAATTTTCTTGCGATCTTGACCGCATTGTCCACATTGTCCACGACCACGATTCTGCCAAGCATGGCTTTCGCCACATCCTTGTACTTCTTCTCGATCTGCACAAGCTCATCCGCCATGCCGATCACGCCTTTTTCCTTCAGCGCCTCCGGATTCTTAAACTCCTGCGGATTCTTGATGCTGGTGAGTGGCAGGAAGGTTGCCCTTCCCAGCTTGTTCTGCTTCAAAAAGCCGATCATGCGCTTTGCCGTTTCCTCGTCGTCCGTCACAATGTTCTGGATGTTTCCGCCCAGCGCCGTCTCAATTGCAGTCTCATACTTCTTGTCCGTCTTGATTATGTCCGCAACCACACCGATGATGCCCTTCTGGTGTTCCTTCTGCTCCATCACCTTCTTTACACTGCCGCCGTAACCGTCATAGCGCTCGGTCAGATTGGAGAGCGCCTCCAGACGGGATTTTTCCTGATGGTACTTCTCCTGTGTCTCCCTTAACCGGCTGTCCTTCGATGCCAGAAGCTCCCTTGCGCCCACAAGCTCCTGCTCCTGTTCCTTTGCCTTGCCGTTCATCTGCTCCAGCTCGGCAGTCACGCGCTCAAAGGTCTCGTTTAACTGGCGGATGTTTTCCTCTCTGGTCTCCTCGTCGGACTTTGCCCGCAGAAGCCTTGAGTTGAGCTCCGCCTTCCGAATGGCGATCTGCTCTAACATGGTATCGTAGCGTCCCATCTTGGACTTGATGGTGGCGCGCTGGTTAAGCTCCCCAATAATGGTATTCTTGCCGTTCTCGATATTGTCGTTGAGCTCGGCGATCCGGTTCTGGATCTGTGTGAGCAGCTCCCGCACCTCATTCCTCGTTGCCACAAGCTCTGCCACCTGATCGTCAATCGCCTGCTTTTCCTTCAGAATACGGTTCTTGTCCACATCCTTTTCTTCGATCTCCGCCTGCACGTTCTTCTGGCGGGTTTTCAGATGCACCTCGTTATCCTGCGCCGAATGGATCTGTTCCTTTAAGACGTTGATCTCACCCTCCAGCTTTCCCCGCATAACGCTGGTGTCCGTCAGGTTTGTCCTCGCCTCCTCGATTGCCGCCTCAAGCTGCTCGATCCGGCTCTGAACCTTCTCATACTCTTCCTTGATCCCTTCGTACTTCTCCCCGGTGGCGGACAGATCCTTCTCCGCGATGCCGTACTTCTCCTCCACGGAGGCGAGCTGCTCCTTCAGACGGTTATGCTCCAGAAGAAACATATTCACATCCAGCGTCTTCAATTCTTCCTTCTTTTTCAGGTAAACCTTCGCAACCTCGGACTGCTTCTCAAGAGGCTTCACCTGTTTTTCCAGCTCGGAGAGAATGTCATTGACACGGACAAGATTCGCCTTCTCATCCTCCAGCTTTTTCTGTGCCGCATATTTTCTTCTCTTGAATTTGACGATACCTGCCGCCTCATCAAACAGCTCACGGCGCTCCTCGGGCTTTCCGCTCAGGATCTTGTCGATCTGACCCTGACCGATAATGGAGTAGCCCTCCTTACCGATACCCGTGTCGTAGAACAGCTCGTTGACATCCTTCAGTCTGCATGCCGAGCCGTTGATCAGATATTCACTTTCTCCGGAACGGTAGATTCTTCTCGCAACCGTCACCTCGTCATAGTCGATTGCAAGCTGATGATCCGTATTATCCAGTGTGATCGCCACATAAGCATAGCTGAGTGGCTTTCTGGTTTCTGTTCCCGAGAAAATGACATCCTGCATGGAGGCGCCGCGCAGCTGCTTGATGCGCTGTTCGCCGAGCACCCATCTGACCGCGTCCGCAACATTGCTCTTGCCGCTGCCGTTCGGCCCTACGATTCCCGTGATGCCGTTATGAAACTGAAATGTGATCTTGTTGGCAAAGGATTTGAATCCATATACCTCTATGCTTTTTAAATACATGTCTTTTTCCCCTTCCTGTCTGACTTTTTCAAGTCAAGCAGTGCCTTGTAGGCCGCCTGTTGCTCCGCCGCCTTCTTTGTACGTCCCTGTCCCTTCCCGAGAACAGCGCCATCCACCACAACCTCCACCTTGAAGAGTTTGTCGTGCTCAGGACCGGACTCCTCCACAAGATCATAATGAAGTTCCTTCTTGAGCGTACCCTGCACATATTCCTGCAGATTCGTCTTGCTGTCATAAAAAAGCTGTTTATTCTCAAGGTCTGACAGGACAAAACGATAGATGTGTTCCTTCGCCCTCTCCATTCCGCCGTCCAAAAAGATTGCGCCGATCACCGCCTCCATCACGTCGGATGTCAGGGAATCTCTCTCCCTGCCGCCGGTGGACTCTTCTCCCTTTCCGAGCAGCATGAACTTTCCAAGCTCTATATCCCTCGCACAGAAGGCGAGTGCCGGTTCGCAGACCATGGAAGCGCGCAGCTTGGTAAGCTGCCCCTCCTGAAGCTGCGGGTATTCCTTGAACAGAAACTCACTGGAAACCAGCTCCAGCACCGCATCCCCCAAAAATTCCAGACGCTCATAATGCTTGAACTTGTTGATCTTCTGTTCGTTTGTAAATGAGCTGTGTGTGACCGCCTGTTTCAAGAGCGACTTGTCCTTAAAACGATATCCGATCCTATTTTCCAGTTCCTCCAGCGTATATCCTGCCACGGTATGTTCCTTTCCACAAAAGTAACAGGCGGTTTGACTGCCAAACTGTTACCCATAAACAAAGTATTCCTGATGCGGCACAGGAATCCACCGATCGCCGCACACAGGAATACCTCAAAGATTCTATGTGATTAGTTGTTATTCACTGCACTCTTGATCATTTCAACGGCTTCCTCAACCGTTGAGATTTTCTCTGCCTTCTCAGCGGGAATCTCGATATCAAACTCTTCCTCGATTCCCATGATGATCTGGAATACATCCAGAGAGTCCGCACCGAGATCGTCAATAAAGGTTGAGTCAAGGGTGATTTCGTCCGGGTCCACATTCAGAACCTCTGCAATAACTTTTTTCAGCTTTTCAAATTCCATACATAAATCCTTCTTTCCTAGTCTTCTAATGTAATTTTTTCTTTTATTTTATCATTAATCTTCTGCTCCTTGAATGTGACACACTGCAGAACAGAATTTTTGATTTCCACCGCCTTGGAGCTTCCGTGGGTCTTGACCACAAGACCGTTCAGCCCCAGCATGGGCGCTCCGCCGTATTCCTGCAAATCAAACGCCTTCAGCGTCTTCTTTAATGCCGGCTTCACAAGCAATGCACCGATCTTGCTTCTTAAGCTGGTCATCATGCCCGCCTTCACCTTACGAAGCATGGTAGCGCCGACTCCCTCATAGAGCTTCAGGATCACATTCCCCACAAACGCCTCGCACACGATCACATCTGCAACGCCTGCCGGGATGTCCCTTGCCTCCACGCTTCCGATAAAATTGATCTCCGGACAATTTTTGAGCAGCGGGTAGGTCTCCTTCACAAGAGCATTGCCCTTCTCCTCCTCCGCGCCAATATTCACAATCCCGACTTTCGGGTTCTTGATTCCCATGATATTTTCCATATACACGGAGCCCATCTTGGCAAACTGTACCAGATGGGAAGGTCTCGCATCCACATTGGCACCGCAGTCCACCAGAAGCGCCACACCGTTTTCCGTGGGAATTAACGGTGCAAGAGGCGGTCTCTCCACGCCCTTGATCCTGCCGACGATCACTTGTCCGCCCACCAGCGTCGCTCCGCTTGAGCCCGCCGTTACAAAAGCGTCACAGGTGCCGTCCTTCACCATATACATTGCCTTCACTATGGAGGAGTCCTTCTTCCTCCTGATCGCCATGACAGGAGGCTCTGCGGTCTCAATGACCTCCTCTGCATGCACAATCTCCACCTGTTCCGCATTATATGTATATTGCGTCAGTTCTTTCTCAATCACATCTTTTCTGCCGACCAGAAAAATCTTTACTCTTGCATCAGCGTTGGCGGCTTCCACTGCGCCCTTTACGATTTCGCCCGGCGCATTGTCCCCGCCCATAGCATCCACAGCTACGTTTACCATCTCTGCCATCTCATGTCTCCTTTTAGGTATGGCATTTCAGAGAATAACCAATCCTTTTTTACTATACTAAAGGACTATATAAAAATCAAGCATATCTTTTCATCCTGTGCGTTTCTCTTTTTACGCCAGACCGCACAGACATGCAATCAAAAACAGAATCAAAAGATGCGCCGGGTAAAACACATAGAAAAAGTATTTCATCCGAAGTCCCCTCTGTCCGTTGTAGCAGGCAATGGGAACGAAGGCAAACGGCGCAGGTATCTCCCACATGAACACAAGGCTTCCGGCAAGCAGCTGATTCGCCCTGTTGTTGCGGAACACATAGAGTACCATAATGCACACCACACCGATTGCGGCATAATCCGTGTTGATCAGTTGGGCGATCCCCGCCCCCACGACCAGTGCAAGCAGGTCAAGGAGAAGCTTCACGGCACGGGGTGCTGTCATTTTCTCCTCTATGGCGCGAAAGGCGATCATCACAAGCAGTCCGATCAAGAGCGTAAAGAACACATTCTGATAGTCGGGGTAAAACACTCTTCCCGCGAACGCCAGATCAAACGGCACCTCGGAACTCAGTGCGAACACAAACAGCCGCAGGGCATATTTTGCCACGTTTCGCGTATGGATAAATCCCTCGACCAGAAGAAAGCAGAAAATGGGAAAACCAATCCTGCCGATTCCCCTTAACACCGTATCCAGAACCACCAACGGATCCTCGTAGGAATAAATGCCTCCCGACTGTGCGGCGATCATCCTTTCCACAATGACAGCCCCGATATGATCAATCAGCATCGCCACGATGGCAATGATCTTGATCGTGCTCCCGCTCAAGCCTTTTTTCTTTTCCGTTTCACTCATCTCTCATTCCCCTTTTCTGTTTTTTCACCACTGCGAAGCAGTCCGGTAGCAGGCTTCCTATGATCGGGCAGGCGGAGTTTTTGCGCCTGCTCGTTATCCCTTCGGAATCACCTCGACTTCGTTTCACTCCGTCTCAGTGATTGCCGTTCGCCAAATGAAGATTTTCATGCGAGCATGAATCTTCACTTGGCTCATCGGGATGACAAAAAAGAGAGCTGCCAAGCAGCTCTCTTTCCGTTTCTTAGTCCATGCTGATGATTTCTTTTTTATTATAAGAACCACAAGCCTTGCATACTCTGTGAGGCATCATTAATGCACCACATTTGCTGCACTTCACTAATGTAGGAGCACTCATTTTCCAGTTTGCTCTTCTCTTATCTCTTCTACCTTTGGAAGACTTATTCTTAGGACAAATAGACATCGCGTTACACCTCCTTATTCACGTTAAAGATATCCTGTAATACCGCCAGCCGGGGATCCGGAACGAAATCATCGCACCCGCACGCCCCGCTGTTCAGGTCTTTGCCACACTTCTTACAAATCCCCTTGCAATCCGGCTTACAAAGTACCTTCTCAGGCTGGTTCATTAATAGCTCGTTGTATACCAGTGCTTCCACGTCGAGGTGATAGCCATCCATCAATCCCTGATCGCTCTCATCCAGAACCTCACTGTCGCTTACATCCGGAGAATACAGTTCGCGTTCAAAATCAAGTTCGATTCTGACCGGAACTTCCTTCAAGCATCTGTCACAGCACATTTTCTGGGTAATCCCGGCATGTCCTTTCACAGTCAGCTCTCCCGGCTTCTCATTGGTAAAGACCAGATGCAGAGGCGTTTTCTCCACGATGGGAAAGCTTCCCATCCGGCTCTTAAAAGCGGTCATCTCCACCGCCACATCCTCCGTCCTGACTTTTCCTTCAGATGTCAATACATCAGTCAAATTCAATAACATAGTCTGCTCCTGGCGAAAAGCGTCTCTACGACCACTCTCCGTTTTTCACACACTGATTTATTATACATATACACCGGTTCTTTGTCAACTATCTATTTTTTATTTTTGGATGGTATTTTACCGGGTCAGTCTGTAAGTTTCTCTTGCGATGGCAAGCTCCTCGTTTGTGGGGATCACCATAACCGTGGTTTTGCTGTCCGGCGTGGAAACGGCAATATCCTCCCCGCGCTTTGCATTTGCCTCGCGGTCGATCTTCACACCCAGATATCCAAGATACTGGTCACAGATCATTTCCCTCACAAAGGAACAGTTCTCGCCGACGCCCGCCGTAAAGCAGATCACATCCACGCCGTTCATTGCAGCTGTATAAGCGCCGATGTATTTTGCGACTCTGTACGCAAAGGTTTCCATGGTATTGATTGCCCTTGCGTTGCCTGCATGGTATGCGTCCTCCAGATCCCTGAAATCAGAGGAAAGGTTCTCGGAAAGTCCAAGCACTCCGGACTTCTTGTTGAGTATGTTCATAATTTCATCAATACTCTTTCCCTCTTTGTGCGCAATGAACTCCATGATGGCGGGATCGATGTCTCCGCTTCTGGTTCCCATAATAAGCCCCTCCAGCGGGGTCAGTCCCATGGAAGTATCCACGCACTTGCCGTTCTTCACTGCGGACACGCTGGCGCCGTTGCCCAGATGGCACACAATGATCTTCAGATCCTCATATTTCTTTCCCAGAACCTCCGCAGCCTTCCTGCTCACATAGGAATGGCTGGTGCCGTGAAAGCCGTATCTTCTGATCTTGTACTTCTCATAGTATTCGTAGGGCAGACCGTACATATATGCCTTGTCCGGCATGGTCTGGTGGAATGCCGTATCAAACACCGCAACCATGGGCGTCTCGGGCATCAACGCCTTGCAGGCATGGATTCCGATCAGGTTGGCGGGATTGTGCAAAGGCGCCAGATCATTGCACTGGGCGATTGCCTCGATCACTTCATCCGTAATCAGCGTTGCCTCCGCAAACTTCTCCCCACCGTGGACAATGCGGTGTCCCACTGCGCCGATCTCCTGAAGGCTCTTCACAACACCGGTCTTTTCGTTGGTCAGTGCCTCCAGCACCAGACGGATCGCATCCGTATGATCCTTCATGGGCGTAACGGTCTCTTCCTTCGTTCCGCCTGCCGGTGTGTAAGCAATCCTGCTGCCGTCAATTCCGATTCTTTCACAGATTCCCTTTGCGATCAGCTTCTCCGACTCCGCGTTGATAAGCTGGAATTTCAAGGATGAGCTGCCGCAGTTAATAACTAAAATATTCATATCTTCCTCCGTTTTCACCAATCTATACAAGCTGTGCCTGCACCGCTGTCAATGCCACAACACCTACGATATCCTGCCAGGAGCAACCTCTCGAAAGATCGTTGACCGGCTTTGCGATTCCCTGAAGCATGGGGCCGTATGCCTCTGCCCCTCCCAATCTCTGTACCAGCTTATAGCCGATATTTCCCGCATCCAGATTGGGGAAGATTAAAATGTTGGCTCTGCCGCCCACCGGGCTGCCGGGCGCCTTGGACTTTGCAACGGAAGGCACTAACGCCGCATCCGTCTGCAGCTCGCCGTCAAGCACAAGATGAGGATACTCCTCCCTGGCGATTCTTGTCGCCTCCACCACCTTATCGACCAGCGGGTGCTTTGCGCTGCCCTTGGTGGAATGGGAAAGCATGGCGATTACGGGCTTGGGACCTACCAGTGATTTGAAGCTGCGGGAGGAGGTGTCCGCGATGGCAGCCAGTTCCTCCGGCGTGGGATCCTGATTCAGACCGCAGTCCGCAAACAGGAAAGTGCCGTTCTCTCCCTGATCCTTCATCACCGTATCCATAATAAAGAAAGCGGACACAAGCTTTACCCCGGGCGCTGTCTTCAATATCTGCAATGCGGGACGCAGCGTATCCGCCGTGGAGTGGCAGGCTCCCGCCACCATGCCGTCCGCATCATTGTTCTTCACCATGACGATTCCGAAGGTCAGATAATCCTTAAGCAGGATCTCCCTCGCCTTCTCCGGCGTCATTCCCTTTGCTCTTCTTGTTTCGTATAAAAGATTTACATATTCGTCGAGCTTTTCCGTGGTCTTGGGATTTACAATCTTGATCCCGTCAAGCTCTACCTCCAGCCAGCCGGCACCGTCCATGATCTTCTCCTCGTCGCCGATCATGATAATGTTGGCAATCCCCTCCTCTAAGATCTTTGCCGCCGCGATCAACGTTCTCTTGTCGTTGGACTCGGGCAGCACGATCGTCTTCTTGTCGACTTTTGCTCTCTCCTTAATCAGGTCAATATAAGACATCTTCCTTCTCCTTCCGTATTTCCTATGGAAATTCGTATCTACACTCTTTGCAAAATACGCTGTTTATATTATACTGGATATGGAAATTGTATACAAGAGAAAATATTCGTTAAATTGTATATTTTCAGATACATTTCCCCTTTTTATAGCTTTAAAAAATGTGATTATTTTCACAATGTAAACGCTTTCAATGTGTGTTATTTTTTTCACATGGGAAATGTGCGTTTTTGATCGGTATATCGTTTGAATTGGAGGAAGTTATGAAGACTGTCGGAATCATTGCAGAATACAATCCCCTTCACAGCGGGCATGTCTACCAGCTCTCAAAGGCGAAGGAGCTGACCGGCGCAGACCGGGTCGTGATCGCGATGAGCGGGGATTTTACCCAGAGAGGGACGCCCGCCCTTCTGGACAAGTATGTCCGGGCAGAAATGGCGCTTGCGGCAGGAGCCGATCTGGTTGTGGAGCTTCCCGTGCGCTTTGCCACCGGAAGCGCGGAGCGTTTTGCCCACGGCGCCGTTTCCCTGCTTGACGGTCTCGGTGTGGATGCGCTCTGCTTCGGCAGCGAATGCGGCAGCACGGACAGCCTGCTCCTTGCCGCAAGACTTCTCTGCGAGGAGCCTGGCTCCTTCCGGCAAACACTGCGTCACGCCCTAAAAAACGGTGCATCCTATCCGTCTGCGCGCAGTCAGGCACTGTCTACCTGCGTCCGCGGGGAAGGGAACATTTCCCTCCCCACCGACTTCTGCGAGTCTGTCTGGGAAGGCCCCAACAATATTCTCGGCATCGAATACCTAAAGGCACTGATCCGGCTTGGAAGCACCATGGAGGTCTGCACCGTCAAAAGAGACGGCGCCGGATATTCGGATTCCGCCATCCCCGAAAAGGGCTTCTGTTCTGCTCTTGCCATCCGGGAATGGCTGCTCTCCCGCAAGGATCCCTCCGCCCTCACCCCCTATCTCCCTTCCGGGGTCTGCTCCCTGTTGACGGATGCGGCAAGGGAAGATGCCTTTCTCTGCGCGGATGACTTTTCTTCCATGCTTTTCTACCGGCTGCTCTCCCTGCAGGCTGAGGGCTACACCGGCTATGAGGATGTCTCTCAGGCGCTTTCGGATAAGATTGCCCGAAACCTGTTTTCCTTCCGCTCCTTTTCAGATTTCAGCTCTCTGCTGAAATCCAAGGATCTGACTTACGCGAGGATCAGCCGGAGTCTTCTCCATATTCTGTTAAATATAAGAGAGTCGGAGAAAACTGCACGGTATGCCCGGATTCTGGGCTTCCGCCGCAGCTCCTCCGATATGTTTTCCGTTCTGGGAAAGGGCTCTGTTCCCCTCCTCTCAAAGCCTGCGGATGCCGAAGCCGTTCTTGACGAAAAGGGACTTGCCCAACTAAAGGAGGATCATTTTGCCGCTCATCTGTACGAGAGCGTCCGGGCGGCAAAAAAAGGCGGCACCCCACAGAATGAGTGCCGCAGACAAATCATAATTGTATGATGTATTAATTCTTGAAGCTGTGAATGGGTGCCGGAATCCTTCCCTTGCGGTTCACAAAGGCATCGCAGGAAAATCCGTTCACCGGCATGATGGGGGCATACCCCAGAAGACCGCCAAATTCCACGGTTTCTCCCACATCCTTCCCCACCACGGGAATAATGCGGACAGCCGTCGTCTTCTGATTTACCATTCCGATTGCCATCTCATCCGCGATGATACCGGAAATTGTAGTTGCCTTGGTCTCTCCGGGAATGGCGATCATGTCCAGTCCCACCGAGCACACGCAGGTCATTGCCTCCAGTTTTTCCAGCGTCAACGCCCCGGCAGTCACCGCATCGATCATTCCCTGATCTTCGCTGACAGGAATAAATGCGCCCGACAATCCGCCCACATAGGAGGATGCCATTACGCCGCCCTTCTTCACCTGATCGTTCAGCAGGGCAAGCGCCGCCGTGGTTCCGGGTGCTCCGGCATACTCCAGACCGATCTCACACAGAATATCCGCAACACTGTCGCCGATTGCCGGCGTGGGCGCTAAGGAAAGATCCACAATTCCAAAGGGAACCTTCAGCATGCGCGATGCTTCCTGCGCCACCAGCTGTCCCACTCTCGTCACCTTGAAGGCCGTCTTTTTGATGGTTTCGCAAAGAATCTCGAAGTTCTCCCCACGCACCTTCTCCAGAGCCGTCTTTACCACGCCCGGGCCGCTGACGCCCACGTTGATGATCTTGTCCGCCTCCGTCACGCCGTGGAATGCACCCGCCATAAAGGGGTTGTCATCCGGCGCATTGCAGAACACAACAAGCTTTGCGCATCCTAAGGAATCCGCTTCCTTTGTCGCTTCCGCCGTCTCCTTGATGATGTCTCCCATCAATCTGACTGCGTCCATGTTGATTCCGGTCTTGGTAGATCCGAGATTTACGGAGCTGCATACCCGCTCCGTCCGGGAAAGCGCCATGGGAATGGATCGGATCAGCATCTCGTCCGCAGGCGTCATGCCCTTGCTCACCAGCGCGGAGTAGCCGCCGATAAAATTGACATTGACCTTGTGTGCCACCTCGTCCAATGTCTTGGCAATCTCCACAAAATCCTCCGGCTTTCTGCATGCAGCCCCGCCGATCAGGGCAATGGGGGTCACGGAAATTCTCTTATTTACGATGGGGATTCCGTATTCTCTGGAAATCTCCTCCCCCACATTTACCAGATCCTTGGCGGCATCATATATCTTATTGTATACTTTCTTTTTCAGTTCGGCGAGATCGGAATCAATACAGTCAAGCAGACTGATGCCCAGCGTAATGGTGCGGACATCCAGATTCTCCTTCTCGATCATATTGTTGGTTTCCACCACTTCATGAATATTAATCATTGTCTCCTCCGTTCCGGAATCAGATACGATGCATCTGATCGAAGATCTCCTCTTTCTGGCACTTGATGAGAACGCCGATCTCTTTTCCGAGGGCTTCCAGCTCATCCGCCATATCTCCATGCTGCTTTGTGCTGCTGTTCGTATCCACGATCATCATCATGTTGAAGTATCCCTGCACAATCGTCTGGGAAATATCCAAAATGTTGATCTGATTTTCAGCAAGATAGGTGCAGACCTTTGCGATGATTCCTACAGTGTCCTTTCCTACCACGGTAATAATTGTCTTTTTCATTCTCATCCTCTCATTCTGCCGCTGTACGGCGCATAAACAATAACCCTATTATAGTACGGGGTGGGGTGCTTGGCAATATCTTTTACAGTGTGATGACCGGGGAGGGTACATTTCTGTCCGCCACCATGATCTTAAAGTCCTCTGCCTTATACGGGCCATCCCCCATGGTGATCTCCATGCGCACCGCCTCGTAGGCAAGCTCCGGCATGTTATTCTCCTTGCTCAGATGCCCCAGCAGAATCGCCTGCATATGGTCATTCAGGATCCGGTTCAGAAGCCTTCCCGAGTTTTCATTGGACAAATGCCCTCTGTTTCCCAAAATCCTCTGCTTCAGGTAATACGGGTACGGCCCCACCTGCAGCATATTCACATCATGGTTTGCCTCGAGCAAAATGGCATCCATCTCCTTCAGGCATTCCACCGTGTAATCGTTATAAACGCCGAGATCCGTGCAGACCGCCACTTTTTTTCCGCCGTAGCCGATGCGGTACGCTACCGGTTCCGCCGCATCATGTGAAATTCTCATGGGTGATACGGTGAGATCCTTAATGGTGATCCGTTTGTCCGCCTCTATTTCATGGAACAGGGATTCGTCCGGGGCATTCTTGCCGCCGTTTTTTAAGATTGCCTTTATGGTTCCCTTTGTGGCAAAGATCGGTATCCCGTACTTCCTGCAAAAAACGCCGATTCCCGCAATGTGATCGGAATGCTCATGTGTAATCAATATGCCGTCAATATCCCTGCCGCAGAGAGAAAGCTGCTCCAAACCCGCCTCCGCCTTCTTTCCACTGATTCCGACGTCCACCAGCAGATGTGTCGCCTCAGAACCCACATAAATGCAGTTCCCGCTGCTCCCGCTGGCTATGCTGCAAAATCTCATTTGTGTCCTCCTAATGTAGTCCGCTATCCATCATCTATAAAGTGCTTTCATCTTATGCCGCACTGTTTAACTCTTGAAAATCAGAATAATGGTAGTCCGATTTGTTTTGCATATGGCAAATCATATCTGTAACAAAATCCCAGTACAATGCGGTATTTACTGCTATAATTACTTTTAAATTGCCATTCTCCCCCACGACGGAGGTATGTCCGTATTCAGGACTGCCTGTATCTGTATTAATCTCAAGTGACAGCATTCTTTCATCCGATATCACATTGGGGTTCAGAAACACAACTGCTGCAATCGCATCCGAACAATTTAATTTATAGTTAGTGTCTCTCCTATACAAGCTATATTGATTTTCTATCCACAAATTAGAAATTAATGTATCGTCTTTTGCATCCATTAAATCATACACTGCCTTATTTAAGACTGCCGTTTTCGCTGCATCGTGCGGAATAATTGTCTGTGTTGGGAACGCACTGTTCAGGCAAATATCATATGCCTCTGCATCATAGAAACAATTAAAATCCGCATATGGCGTAAACGTCCCCTGTTCCTCTATGATCGTCCCCATATATACAATTCCGGCTGTATTGCTTGCAAAGGAATCATCCCTCTGACATGCCATCGCTACATTGGTTGCCGCCCCTGTTGCGATTATGGTTACCTCTCCTCTATTGGCATTCACCTGATCTATCATAAAATCAACTGCATTCTGTTGCTGTGGATCTGTTTGCGAGTAGCCCCATTTTCGCTCATAATAGGAACCCAAATCATGATACATTGCGGGCTCTATGTATTCATCAAAGTGATACATTGCTCCCCAACGATCAATCCTTCCCACAACCTTTGCCTGCTCGTCCATATTTCTGATTCCGTTTATGGGAATGTCTGTTCCCAACAATACTGGAATATCCTCTCTTCCTATGCGCTCCAACTGGTTCAATGCTGCATTGGCTCCATATGCTACAAAATTGTTTCCTCCTGTAATTGTCACCCCTAACAGGTCAATCAACCCCAAAGTATCCGCCTGTGCCAGAATACACATACACATTGCATCATCTCCAAGATATGTCATATCACAGTCCAGTATCAATTTCGGCGGGGTCTTCTCCCTCTCAATCCCGTATTGATCCGCAAGGTAATCTGCCGCTTTCTCATCATCTTCCTTGGAGTACAACGGTATGATACTGCTATTCTCCTTTTTTGTCTCTGTCCGGTGGCAGCCCGTCAGCAACAGACAGGAAACAAGTACAAAAATAAGCATCTTTTTCATATATTACCACCGCAAATAAATAATCAGTTGAGACAGGCTAGTTCTTCCATCGGATGTCGATGACGTCCCCATCCGTTATTTCCCTCAGATACTCCGCAGGCTGCCCGTTCAGATTGGTAATGATGCTACTTCCCGCAGGATTTTTCAAATCAAAATCTATGTAGTCAAACACATCCACATAGACGTATTCCTTTTTTCCTCTCATCACAATGGGACTGCCGTTCACCACCACATGAATGTCATGGATCACCGGCTCGGGCTTTGCCGGTTCCTCGGCGCTGCTCTCAGACTTCGGTGTTTCCGTCCCCGCCTCCGCGGACATAGCCTCTGCGTCCTTCTCCGGGCTTCCGTCGGAAATTTCTTCCTCGTATGCCGCTTCCTCATCTTGGCTTTCCGCAGCCTCCCGCACCTTCGGCACATCAAACTTTATTGCGACACTGAAATTTTCAAATACGGGCGTATCCGGTTTTGCCTCCTCATTATTGACAAAGAGTGCGGCGCCCTCCGGCAGCTCCAGATCCAGAAATGTCAGCACCTGTTCCGCAGTGTAGTAATCCTGCATGGCGATCTCGTCCCCGTCCTGTATCTCGTAATAGCCGGATTTCAACTCGCCGTTTACCCTGACAAATTTGGGAAGCTCCATCTGCTTTCCGTTCACGCTCACGGAAATGGACTGGTGGTATTCGGGCAGTTTGCCGATCTCCATGGCGGCAGGCGCTCCCGCCGTGGAAGGCATCACCCGGACAACATCATTTGCCTTGATGGGCGTATGAATGTCGGCGGCGATTCCGTTTACCGTTATAATGGCAGCCTCGCCCGGCTCTCCGCGCCTGATCCTGAGCTTTCCGTCCACCGTGAAATTGAGCTCTTTTCCGCGCTTGGGAAACAGCCCGTCATTGGGAAAATCCGCCTGCATGGCGGCGTCCACCACCGACAGCTTTCCGTTGTCATAGATCTTGATTCTTTCATCATTGAAGGTGACAAACACAAAATTGTTGTTCTGTTCGTAGAAGCTGAGACAGATTCCCACAGGCGTCACCAGCAGGGAATCCTTTTTCACGTAAGAGGGGAAGTCCACAAATCCCATCACATCCTCGCCCCTTACGGCAACTCTCTCCTTCACAATGCCAAGCTTCTCTGCAAGCGACTGGGTGTAGCCCGGAATCCTGCCGCCGCCACCCACCACAAACACGGCGCTGACAGCCTTTTCACCGTTCAGCTCCTTAATGCAGTCTGCAACCGGCTGCGTCATATCCTCTATAGCGGGTTTCAGGATCTCTCCAAGTTCCTCGCCGGTAATTGTCTGGAGCAGCCCCATGATATCCGTATAGGCGATTTCGCCCCCCGTTTCCATGGCACGCTTGATCTGCTCCGCCGTGTTAAAGTCAACCAGACAATGTCTTGCAATAATCTCCGTCAGGCTGTCGCCCGCAACCGGGATCATGCCGTACGCAATGATCGCCCCGTCCCGGGTAATGGAAATATCGGAGGTTCCCGCTCCCACATCAACCAGCGCAATATTCAGCATCCTGAATTTTTCCGGTATGGCAACCTGTATGGCGGCAATCGGCTCCAGCGTCAGATTTGCGACCTTAAGTCCCGCATACTCCACCGCTTTATAAAGACCGTCCACCACATCTTCCGGCAGAAATGTCACGATGATGTCCGCCGCCACGCCGGACGCCTTGTGATCCTGCGGATTTCCGATCACATATCCGTTGATATAATACCGTACCACGGAATAGCCCACGCAGTAGAATTTCATTCCCGTATCATTGGCGGGCAGAAACTCCGCATACGCCTGCTCGACTCCCTGCGCCGACAGCGCGTACACATCCTCCTCCAGCACCTCCCGCTCTGAGGGAAATACGATCTCCGCATGCGTGGTCACAGTGCGGAGCACACGGCCTGCGGCTGCGATACATACTTCCTCAAGCGCGCCGCCAAGCTCCTTTTCCAGCGTTTCCTTCACCGCCAGTATGGTTCCGCCCACCTTTTTGATGTCGTGGATCTGTCCATCCAGCATGGCTCTCGTCTCATGCTCTTTTGCGCACTGTGCCACTACCACAAAGCGATCCTGATCCCGGTAGCCCACCGTACCCACGATGCTTCTGGTGCCAATGTCCAGTCCAAATACCAATTTTCCTTTATATGTCATTCCTGCCACGTATATGCCTCCAGTCTCTCCCGAATCCGGCTGTATGTCTGCTCAAGTGAACCGCTGTTGTCTATGACAAAATCGCTGTTCTTGTAAAATGCGTCCTCCGACAGCTGGCTCGCCATGATCTGTGCGATTTTTTCACGGCTGTAACCCCTGCTCTTCTGCAGACGCTCCCTCCGCACTTCCGGTGCGGCGTAAATATACCACATCTCATCCACAAAATCACAATATCCGTTTTCTATCAGCAACGCTGCCTCGATGAAAAAAAGCTCCGTCTCTTTTTCCTTCCGCGCGCTCTCCACCGCCCGCTCCAGATATTCTCTCACTGCCGGATGGACGATGGCGTTCACCCGGTTCAAAAGCTCTGTCTCTAAAAAGATCTTCGCCGCCATCTTTCCTCTGTCGATCCGCCCGTCCGCAGCAAGGATGTCCTTTCCCAAAAGCGCGACGATCCTCTCATAACACGCCTGCCCCGGCATCTGGATATCCCGCGCCACCTCGTCCGCAAGATAGATCCTGCATTTATAGTGCTTTCTGATGTAAGATAAAATCTCTGTTTTACCGGCGCCCACACCGCCGGTAATGCCGATCAGCCGCATACGTCATCCCCCTTATTTCCGATCCTGTGGTTTACTTTGCCTCATACCAGTTGCTTCCGGTGTGCATATCGATCGCAAGCTCCACGGAAAGCTTTGCCGCAGACTGCATGCCGTCCGCAAGGATTTTTTTCACCTGCTCCACCTCGTCCGCCGCCGTCTCGATCAGCAGTTCATCATGCACCTGCAATACCAGCTTGGAGCGAAGTTCCTGCTCCTTCAGCGACCTCCATACCCTGATCATGGCAATCTTGATAATGTCCGCCGCCGTTCCCTGAATGGGGGAGTTCATGGCGATCCGCTCCCCGAAGGAACGCTGCATAAAGTTGGCGGAGGAAAGCTCCGGAATCGGACGTCTCCTGCCGAACATGGTCACGGCATATCCATCCTTCTTCGCATGTTCCACCAGTCCGTCCAAAAATGCCTTGATTCCCGGATACGTTTCAAAATACTGTTCGATATATTGGGCTGCTTCCTTTTTGGTAATGCTCAGATCCTGACTGAGCCCGAAGGAGCTGATGCCGTACACAATGCCGAAGTTCACCGCCTTGGCGTTCCGCCGCTGCAGATCCGTCACTTCCTCAAACGGCGTGTGGAATACCTTGGACGCCGTGATCCTGTGAATGTCCTGTTCACTGCGGTATGCCTCTATCAGCTGTTCATCGCCGGACATATGGGCGAGCACGCGAAGCTCGATCTGGGAGTAATCCGCATCTGTAAATACAAAGCCGTCCCCCGGCACAAACACCTTCCTGATCTGTCTTCCAAGCTCCATCCGCATAGGGATGTTCTGTAAATTCGGATCCGTAGAGCTGATTCTTCCGGTCGCCGTGATCGTCTGATTAAAGCTGGAGTGGATCCTGCCGTCCTCCCCGATGCATGCGGAAAGTCCCTCCGCGTAGGTGGACTTTAACTTGGTCAGTCCGCGATACTCCAGAATATCCGATACAATGGGATTTTCCGGTGCAAGCTTTTCAAGAACGTCCGCCGCGGTGGAATAACCGGTCTTGGTCTTTTTACCGCCCGGCAGTTTCATGGTCTCAAACAGAACCTCGCCCAACTGCTTGGGGGAATTGATATTAAACTCCACGCCCGCCTGTTTGTGGATTTCCGTCTCCAGCTCGGCGATCCTTCCCGTAAGTCGTTCTCCGTATGCTTTCAGCTCCTGCGGTCTGACCAGCATGCCGATCTGCTCCATATCGTAGAGCACATAGGACAGCGGCATCTCAATCTCCGCAAAGAGCCTGTCCATTCCGGTCTCCTGTAACTTCTCCGCCAGAACAGCCTTCACCTTCCTTGCTGCGTATGCCCCATAACAGGCAAACAGCGCACACTTCGCCGGATCCGCCTTGATGCCCTCCCGGTAATCCGTCTTTCCGAACACCTCTCCCTTTCCGGGTATCATCAGTCCCAGATGCTCCCCGGCAATACTCTCTATATCGTAATCACTTTTTAACGGATTCAAAAGATACGCGGCAATCAATACATCAAAACATCTCTCCTGCACATGATCATGCAGATAGCGGTAACAGTTCTTGCTGTCGCAGACTGTAATCTGCCCCTTTTCGGACACCTCTGCAATCGCATCCGAAAGCATATTGTCCGAAATTTCTTCGGACACCGGGACAAACACCGTCTCCTCCTCCGCCAGTCCGAATGCGGCACCCGCCAGCTTCTCCTGCCGTTTTCCGTCCGCCAGCAGGAAAATGGATTTTTCCTCCGATTCCGCCGCACGCTTAAAAAACGCCTCCGCCTCTTTCCTGTCGGTGATCGTGCGGAAGGTTTCCTCCGCTTTTCCGGTACTCTGGGAGGCAGCTTCATCAAATCTTCCCAGCATATTCTTGAATCCGAGACGCTTGCAGATCGCATACGCCTCCTTGGTATAGAAGCCCTCCGCTCTCGCCTCCTCGTACCGGAATGCAAGCTCGCAATCCGTCTTGATTGTGGCAAGCTCCAGACTCAGATCCGCAAGCGCCCGGTTTTCGATCAGGCTCTCCCGGATCGACTTTTTGGAGATCTCCTCCACATGCGCATAGATGCCCTCAAGGGAACCGTAAGTGACCATCAGCTCCGTCGCCGTCTTTTCGCCGACCTTGGGCACACCCGGTATATTGTCCGCCGCGTCTCCCATAAGCGCCTTCAGCTCTATGAATTGCGGCGGTGTCACCTGATACTTCTCCTTTACGTCCTCCGCATAATAGTCCTCGATCTCCGTCTTTCCCATCTTGGTCTTGGGAATCCGGATCTTGATATGATCGCTTGCAATCTGCAAAAGGTCACGGTCACCGGAAACAAGGGACACCTCCATCCCCCTCTCCTCGGACTGCTTTGCCAGACTGCCCAGAATATCGTCTGCCTCCCATCCTGCATGCTCCAGAATGCGGATTCCCATAGCTGTAAGCAGCTCCTTCAACACCGGAACCTGCTCCCGCAGTTCTCCCGGCATGGGCTTTCTCGTCCCCTTATACTCCGGGTATCTCTCATGCCGGAAGGTCGGCTCCTTCCTGTCAAATGTCACCGCAAGATATTCCGGCTTTTCCTCCTCCAGAATCTTGAACATAATATTCAGAAAGCCGTACACCGCATTGGTATGAAGCCCCTCCGCGTTGGTCAGATCCGGCACTCCGTAAAAGGCTCTGTTTATAATGCTGTGTCCGTCTATCAGTACAATCTTCTCGCTCATTGCTCTCTACTCCCGTCAGCTTACAAATAAAACCACCAGTACGCCCAGCGCCACAAGCGCTGCCAGCTCCAGCGTAATCCTGATATAGCGCACCGTCCTGTGCCGTCTGATCCGCCGTTGCGCCTCTTTCATCCTCAGGTCTATTTCTTCCTGCAGGTCAAAGGCACCGCCCTCCTCCAGACGCGCCATTCCCTCCTGTATCAGAACCTGTATCGTCAGTTCTTCCTTACAGTCCGGGCACTTTTCTATATGCTCCAAAAAACGCAGCATGGTCTTATCATCCAGATCGTTGGCGATAAATGCCGGTATTTCCTTCTCAAATTCTTTGCATTCCATAGAAAACCTTCTCCAAATAAATTCTTTTTCATTGTATCATATCTGCGTGAAAGATGCACCAAAAAAAAGAGAAACACGACTTCTTCGCCATGTTTCTCTTTTCACATGCTGGTGGCGGGACTTGAACCCGCACTGTGTCACCACAAACAGATTTTGAGTCTGCCGCGTCTGCCATTCCGCCACACCAGCAAAGCGCCTGTCTTTCAACAGCCGAGTATAATATTATCATATCTGCCATTGATTGACAAGCGTTTTTTCTATTCATCACCCGGATTTTGTCCGCATCACGCCTCGAAATCAATATGTTTGTAAATGTCGAAGCAGTCAAAGGTACTGAAATAATCTCTCGGTGTCTCTGCGCGCCTGATCAGTTGAACCGTTCCGTCCTCCTTCAGCAAAAGCTCTGCTGATTTTAATTTACCGTTGTAATTGTAGCCCATGGCAAAGCCGTGCGCCCCGGTGTCGTGGATCACAAGATAATCGCCGATGTCTATCTTGGGGAGCATTCTGTCAATGGCAAATTTATCGTTGTTTTCACAGAGGGAGCCCGTAACATCATATTTATGGTCGCAGTCCTCTGTCTCCTTCCCCAGCACCGTGATATGATGATAAGCACCGTACATGGCAGGGCGCATCAGATTCACCGCGCAGGCATCCACGCCGATGTACTCCTTATGCGTATGCTTTTCATGGATTGCCTGCGTTACAAGATGACCATACGGTGCCATCATGAAGCGTCCAAGCTCGGTATAAATTGCCACATCATCCATTCCTGCCGGCACTAAAATCTCCTCATACACCTTGCGTACACCCTCGCCGATCAGGCGGATATCATTCGGTGCCTCGTCCGGCTTGTAGGGAATCCCGATACCGCCCGACAGATTGATAAACGTGATATGTGCGCCGGTCTCCTCCTTCAGTCTGACTGCCAGCTCAAAAAGCTGTCTTGCAAGCTCCGGGTAGTATTCGTTGCTCACGGTGTTGCTCGCCAGAAAGGCATGGATCCCGAAATTTTCCGCCCCCTTCGATTTCAGAATGCGGAAGCCTTCAAACATCTGCTCCGTGGTAAAACCATACTTTGCATCCCCGGGGTTGTCCATAATGCTGTTGGCAATGGCAAAGTATCCGCCGGGATTGAAACGACAGCTGATCGTCTTGGGAATGTACCCGATGGTTTTCTCCAGAAAATCAATATGGGTGATGTCGTCAAGGTTGATCGTCGCTCCCAGCTTTGCCGCATAAGCAAACTCATGTGCCGGCGTATCATTGGACGAAAACATGATATCCTCCCCCTTCACGCCCATGGCATTGCTCAGCATCAGCTCCGTAAGGGAGGAGCAGTCGCAGCCACAGCCGTAATCCCTGAGAATGTCGATCAGAAAAGGATTGGGCGTTGCCTTCACCGCAAAGAACTCCTTGTAGCCCGGGTTCCATGCAAACGCTTCCTTCAATGCCTTTGCGTTCTCTCTGATTCCCCTTTCATCATAAATATGGAAGGGCGTTGGATATGTCTTCACAATTTCTTCAATCATTTCTTTTGTCACAAACGGTTTCTTCATCTTCATTTCCTCATTTCTATCAGTTTTATCTCATTGCGCATGGCTTCTTTAAACACATTGACGAAATTTTTCCGGTCACTGTAAAGGCAGGTCTCCTCCGGATCTCCGGTCAGTACGTACAGCGAGTCAATAATCAGCCTGAGCTGATTCTGCACGGTGTCTCCTTCCTGCGGGACAGTGGGATAAAAAATCGCTCCCTCAAGCTTTCCCGGCAGATGTTCCGCAAGGATCACCAGCTTAATTTGCCTCCGAGGCAGCCTTTGCAGATCCTCCTCAAATTCCTCCAGCAGGTTCATCGGTGCGGAAATATATACACGCATTGCGGCATTCTCCAGCATATGACGGATCTTGTTGTGGATGTTTCTTGCCCCTTCCACCGTAAGATATCCCTCTTCCGTACACTGTACCGCAGGAACGTGAGTTTCCAGAAAGGCTTTGGTTTTCTCCATTCTCGATATATGATTTTTGCAAAACTCTCCGACCGCCACCGCCACATATTTGCTGGCAGTTCCCTCCGCCACATAGGCAGCTCCCTGCTCTACCAATCCGGCAAGCGCATTGTATACATTAGATCTCGATATGCCGGTCTGCTTTGCTGCCTCATATCCGGTCAGCGCTCCATTCCGCAACAGGCAGAGGTACACCTGCGCTTCCTGTCTGGTCAGCCCAAACAGCATCAGTTCATTTATACATTGTATCTGTTCCATTCGTTTACCCGTTTTTGTTAGTGGTTCTATACAGGAACACTATAAAGTGGCGTAAAAAAAATGTCAAGGCATTTTTACTGCCATGACATTTTTTGATCAAATATTCTCAATTTGCCAATCAATCGGCGTAAGACCGTTTGCCTTCAGAAAATCATTTGTTTTGCTGAAAGGCTTGCTGCCGAAAAATCCTCTGTATGCGGACAGCGGGCTTGGGTGAGGCGCCTCCAAGATCAGATGCTTGGGGTTATTCAACATACTCTTTTTCATCTGCGCCGGTTTACCCCACAGAATAAATACAATCGGTCGATCCTGCTCGTTGAGCACCCGGATGGCTGCATCGGTGAACTGTTCCCAGCCCACACCCCTATGGGAAAACGCAGTGTGCGCCCGCACCGTCAGCACGGTATTCATAAGCAAAACGCCCTGCTTTGCCCATTTCACAAGATAACCGTTGTTCGGAATCTCACACCCCAGATCATCGTGAAGCTCCTGATAAATATTCACCAGAGACGGAGGAATCTCCACATCCGGTTTCACGGAAAAGCACAATCCGTGTGCCTGCCCGTCATTGTGGTAGGGATCCTGCCCCAGAATCACCACCTTGACCTCTCCGAGGGGCGTTAAATGGAATGCATTGAAAATATCATCCGCAGGCGGAAAGACCTGCGTTGTGTCATACTGCTCCTTCACGAATCGGAAAAGCTTTGCATAATATGGCTTCTTAAATTCCGGCTCCAATGCAGTAAGCCATTCTCCCGTAATCATACCCATCTTCTCATATCCTGACCGGCACACCCTTCGTGCGCAGGTATTCCTTTACTTCTCTTATCTCCAGTTCCTTATAGTGAAACAACGATGCCGCCAGCGCAGCCTCCGCGCCGCCTTCCGTCAATGCCTCGTAAAAATGCTCACAGGTTCCGGCTCCTCCGGATGCAATCACCGGAATCCCGACCGCCTGCGAAACGGCTTTTGTCAGTGCAATATCGTACCCGCCTTTTGTGCCGTCACAATCCATGCTGGTAAGAAGAATCTCTCCCGCACCCAGCTTCTCAGCCCGGATTGCCCATTCCACGGCGTCCATTCCCATGTCCACCCGACCACCGTTCTTATAAATGTGGAAGCTGCCATCCGGCTGGCGCTTGGCGTCAATGGCAACCACAACGCACTGGCTGCCGAATTTGTCAGCCGCCTCCGCGATCAGTCCCGGTTTCATAATCGCTGCGGAATTGACGGATATTTTGTCCGCGCCCTCCCGCAAAAGCATCTTGAAATCGTCCACCGTGCGGATACCGCCGCCCACCGTAAAGGGAATAAACACTTTCTCCGCCACTCTGCGAACCATATCCGCCACGGTGGCACGGTTGTCACTGGATGCCGTAATATCAAGAAACACTACTTCATCCGCGCCCGCTCTGTCGTACGCTGCCGCGATCTCCACCGGATCCCCGGCATCCTGCAGATTTACAAAATTAACTCCTTTGACCACCCTGCCGTCCTTCACATCCAGACAGGGGATGATTCTTTTGGTATGCATCAGTTCTTCCCCCTTCCCAGCATGACAAAGTTCTTTAAAATCCGGAGTCCGGTTTCCGAGCTCTTCTCAGGGTGAAACTGACAGGCAAACACCTGATCCTTCTCCACGGATGCATGGATCTGTGTGCCATACCATGCGGAAGCGGTCACAATCTGCGGATCCTCCGCCTTCAGGTAGTAGGAATGCACAAAATAGACAAACGCATTCTCCGGCACAGTAACAAACAATCTGCCGGGATTCGGATACTGCAAGGAGTTCCACCCAACATGCGGAATCTTCATCCCCGCATCCTCCGGGATGCGCACGATCTTGCCCTTGAGAATCCCTAAGCCTTCCACACCGGGGCTTTCCTCACTGCTCTCAAACAGAAGCTGCAGCCCCAGGCAGATCCCCAAAAGCGGTTTTCTGCGGTTCACCACTTCTTTTATGGCCTCCGCAAGCCCGTATTGATGCAGCTTATGCATGGCATCTCCAAAGGCGCCCACACCGGGCAGGATCACCTTCTCCGCTGCCAGTATTTCCTCCGGGTCGCGGGTGACACAGGTCTCCTCCCCCAGATACTGCAACGCCTTCTCCACACTTTTGATATTACCTGCATCATAGTCAATGATCGCGATCATTATACCAAGCCCTTTCCTGTGTTTTCAGCCATAAGATTCTTTAAATTCAACACACCGTCCTAATTCCCCGCATTGTTTTGCGGATCCATCTCCGTCTCGGGCGGCAGCATATCCTCAAGCTCCTCCGGCGGAAGCGTAAGCTCTCCTCCGGCTCCGCCTGACACACTCCTGCCCTCCGTCAACGCTGTCAGGTATCGGGTGTAATCCACATTGCTCTGGCAGTTGACGATTGCTCTGGCGTCCGTCTCCGAAACACCATACTTGTCTTTCAAAATATTCAGAATTTCCTCATACCGTGCGGAAACCTCAGCGGCCGCCCCGCATTCCCGCGCTGCGGTATACAGGCTTTCATATCCTGCCACAGCACGCATCAGGGAATCCAATGCTTCCAGATCCCGCCCCTCCTTCAAGTAGCCTTCATATACGGAGATCCTTCTCTCGATGCGGAGCACCGCCTCTGCATGCGCATACATCTCCTTTTCCTTCTCTGAAAGATTCATGCCATACAGGGACTCATAGCAGGTAAGGTAATCCTGCTTATCAAATGCCTTCTTTGCATTGTTCTTTTGCAGTATCTGTGAAAAAAGATTGCCCCCGAAGAATACAATGGCAAATACAGTCAGGGCAAACAAAATCACCACGGCTATGCTCTTTTTAGAGATCCGCCTGGAAGGTTTTTCATCCGGTTCGATCTCCTCAGATGCCTTCTCCGCCACAGGTTTCTTCTTTTCCTTCGGCGCTTTTTTCTTCTTTTCCTTTGCTGCTTTTTTGCCTTTGGTGTCCTGCTTTCCCTCACCCTCTTCGTCCGTCTGGGTCTCCGCAGGCATTTTTCCCTTTTTCTTCTTTTTCTTCTTACCGGCGGCTGCCTTGTCCTCCGCCTCAAGCTCCTCCAAAACGGTTCTGTTTTCCTCGGAAAGCCCGTCCTGCGGCTCCTCCTCTTCGGTCATTTTTGCAAACAGTCCGCTGAAGAATTTCTTTAATTTTCCTTCCTTCTTCTCCTTCGGTTCTTCCGGCGCACTCTCCTCAGGAAATAGCGGAGCATCATCTGCAAACAAATCGGCATACTCCGCAGGCGTAGTCTGTTCGGAAGGCATCTCTTCAAATGCTGTCTGTCCCGCCGTATCCTGCAGCGGTTCTGTATGCAGGTCAAACGGTTCCTGATCAAAATTCTGCTTGTCCAGCAGGGAAAGAATATCCTCGCTGTCTTCCTCCGGTACATCATCCAAATGAATATCCGGCTCCTCAGGCAGTTCCGGCGTTTCCGCAGTCTCAGACTCTGCAAGCGGTTCCACAAACATCTCCGGTAATTTCAGTTCTTCGTCCGCAGCTTCTTCCGTAGTTTCCGGCTCCCCGGTCTGCTCCGGCTCTTCTGTTACTTCCGATTCCCCGGTCTGCTCCGGTTCTTCTGTCGCCTCCGTCTCAGACTGTTCCGGTTCTTCTGTCGCTCCCGGCTCAGCCTGCTCGGGTTCCGCAAATGTTTCCGGGAACTTCAGTTCCTCATTCTCTGATCCTTCCCCGGTCTCCGGCTCCTCAGGCAGTTCAGGCTCCTCTATTCCCTCCGGCAGCTTCGGCTCCTCAGGCAGTTCAGGCTCCTCTATTCCCTCCGGCAGCTTCGGCTCCTCGCCTTCCGGTTCCTTGTCATTCCCCGCAGCTGCTTTTTCAGCCTCGGCAAACATAGCCTCGATCTCCTCAAGGCTCATCATGGAAGCTGCCTTATCTTCCTTCGGCTCCTGCACTTCTTCCCTTCCCATTGACTTCAATAAGTTATCCAGATATTCCTCGTTTTCACTCATATCTATTCCTCTTTACGCTCCCTCTGTGAATCCTGTCTGTTATTATACCATACTTTTCCATGCCTGTGCCATATATTCCACCGCATTGCAGGGGATTCCCATCCCTCTGCCGTCAATTTCAAGCGGAAGCTGCGACAACTGATGATGGATCCGGATCAGTTCCGCTTTGCGGTTGATTCCCACAATCTTCTCAGCAGGAAACCTCAACAATCCGGCGTACTGCATCCCCACGCCAAGCTCCAGTACACACAAACGTCTGTTTACTGTCCCCTGCAGCCATTTGGTGTAACGCTCCCAATCCTTGCGGTAGCCTTCTTCAAGATAATGCTCTGCATAGAGACTGTTGCACTCCATTTCAGCATGACATGTGTCACACACGGGCAGCCGCAGCTCCTCCCAGCTCTTATCGCCTTTTATGTAAGACGCAAATTCCTCGATCAGAGCAGGCTCCGTCTGCCGGATGCTTCCCTCACAGCCTTTGCTGCACTGCGTTCGGTAGCAAGTCCCGCACGGCTCAACAATTCTATCCTGCTTTATTTCGCTCTCCGCTATCATACCGTTTACAGGTGCAGATATCACATAGTAGTTTTTGCCCTCCAACCACTTTTTGACAGCCAGATACGCCTCTTTCAGCTGTGCATCCTTTTCCAAAAAGAAGTGGCTGACAAGTGGATAAGCCCACTGTGCTTCCCGCATCGCAATATCATTGCACACTTTCTGGTAGGCTGCATCCTGTCTTAGGCAGTCGATCCGTTCAAACTCATCGCCGATCGTCACAAGCACCATATCTGCTTCCGCGATTTTTCTTCTGATTTCATCCATTCGTTCCATATCTCTATCAGAAAAGCCGGGAAAACGTTCCCGGCTCTCACCCTCTCTATCTGACTGTTTATTTGTTCAGCAGCAGACGATCCAATACCTTTACAAGATCTACAATCTCCGGCTTGGAAAGCTGTGCATCCGCACCGAGCTGCTCTCCCTTAATCCGCATTTCTTCGTTTACAAGCGAGGAGAAGATCACAACCGGAATGTTTGCCGTCTTGTCATTGGTCTTGATCAGCTTGGTCAAGTGATGTCCGTCCATCACAGGCATCTCAATATCCGTAATCACACATCGTACCTTCTGATCCAGATTTCCCTCTGCAATCGCCTGGGTTATTACCTCATAAGCCTCCTGACCGTTGGTCGTATGCGTCAGGTTCACATATCCCGCCTGATTTAAGGAATCCACGATCAATCTGTTCAAAAGCGGGGAATCCTCCGCAATCAGAATAGGAATATCGCATCTGTCCCTGTGTCCCAGCTCTGCAATCTGATTGGAACGCAGACCAGTTTCGGGATTGATGTCCGCAACGATCTTTTCAAAGTCAAGGATAATGATGAGCTTCTCTTCTATCTTGATAATGCCAAGTGCCGTACTGTCCGCAGAGGACACCGTAGAATCCGTCTTGATAATATCAGACCATGACACACGATGGATTCCCACCACGCTGTCCACATGGAATGCAATGTCCAGCTTGTTAAAGTTTGTCACGATAAACAGACCTCCCGGCTGGGAAACGCCCCTCTGGAGGCAATTTTTCAAATCGATTGCCGTAATCATGCGGTCTCTCGGCATAAAAATTCCTTCGATACTCGGATGTGCATTGGGAACCGGCGTAACCGGCTGGTAATTGATAATTTCCTTGATTTTTGCTACATTGATACCGTAAGAATTCCCATCCAGCGTAAACTCCAATACTTCTAACTCATTGGTTCCGTTTTCCAATAAAATTTTTGTATCCATTCTTTCACCTCACAGAAATAATCCTTCATGTGGCAAAAACCACCTCTAGGTGTATTATATCACAGTTATTTCTAATTGAATACTCATAAAAAATATTTTTTGACAAAAAATCCCGCTGATTTTTGACAATTTCGTCATTCGGTTTTATAATACTGCTGTTTGAAAACGGATAAACTAAGTTATCACCCTTTGTAACATAATAATCAGTATAAAAAATTGAGAGGATTTTTATGAAAAAGAAAATTGCCTTTTTTGACATAGACGGAACTCTCACTTCCGAGATTGACGGATCCATCCCGGAAAGTGCTGTTTTCGCCATTCGGAAATCCCGTGAAAACGGAAATCTCATGTTCATCAACACCGGCCGATGCTTTCAGAACGTGGAGGATCGCTTCCGCGCAATCGGATTCGACGGCTATGTCTGCGGATGCGGAACCAATATATACTGCGGTGGGGCTGATGTTCTGTATGCTCCCTGTTCCCATGAAGTCACCATGCAAATCTTACAGATTGCCAGAAAGACTGATGTAGACCTTCTTTTTGAATCCCGCAGGGAGGTTTGCTTTGACATGACCAGACCTTTAAAACACCCGGGCGCAATCCGCCAGTATGATGCCTTTGCCTCCCGCCACTACGAAATGACACAGGATTTTGAAAATCCAAACTTCTTCTGTGACAAATTTGTAATCTGGTACAGCAAGCCGGAGCAGCTCGACGCTTTCAGGCAGGTTAGTGACCAATATTTCTCCTGCATCGACAGGGGCGGAACTTTCCGGGAGTTTGTTCCCATCGGCTACTCAAAAGCCACAGGCATTGAATATGTCCTGAATTATTACGGACTGAACCGCTCCGATGCATATGCCTTCGGCGACAGCAACAACGACCTTCCCATGCTCACCTATGTCGAAAACAGCGTCGCTATGGGAAATGCGGATCCCGCATCACTCCTTGTCCGTGTCAGATACACAACCGACAATGCCAGCAAGGACGGTCTGTTCCACGCCCTGCGCACACTGGATTTCTTCTAATTTGACTGGCATGAATGCTCAATTAACTCATTTGGACAACAAAAAAAGAACTGCAACAACAGTTCTTTTCCTTTGCACTATTGATTGTGCCTTCAAAACCGAACATTGAAATCCTTCTTCTCTCAAAGAACATCTTCCCGCCTTGGTCAAGCCCTCGACCGATTAGTAAATGTCAGCTTAACACATTACTGTGCTTACACCTCATTCCTATCTACCTCATACTCTCTAAGGGGTCTTATCGGATTACTCCGTGGGAGATCTCATCTTGAGGGGGGCTTCACGCTTAGATGCCTTCAGCGTTTATCCCTGCCGGACTTGGCTACTCTGCCATAGGTCTGATACCTAACAGATACACCAGTGGTCCGTCCATCCCGGTCCTCTCGTACTAAGGACAGCTCCTCTCAAATCTCCTCCGCCTGCGCCGGATAGGGACCGAACTGTCTCACGACGTTCTGAACCCAGCTCGCGTACCGCTTT